>Ga0310124_10000012_pt1 | contig 140511 bp, 136 predicted proteins | sample CB11b_AW_Bot5_MG_FD_203507 | JGI IMG/M metagenome (GOLD analysis project Ga0310124, IMG submission 203507) | Marine microbial communities from Western Arctic Ocean, Canada - CB11b_AW_Bot5 | ecosystem: Environmental > Aquatic > Marine > Oceanic | place: Canada: Western Arctic Ocean | collected... | reverse complement strand
CTTCAATTAAAAAGTTTTATGTCTTTCGACAGCTCAATGAATTCTGAATTTATTTAATATCTTTCGATATTGAATTGACTGTGCTGCAATTCCTACCGAAGTAGTTATTGCTGTTGGTCACTCAGCTTCTCTTTCGAGAAATCACATTGAGACTCTAATTTGTTTGCCTCACTTAGCGAACTAAGCTTGGCTGTTAGAACTCAATCTGCACGAGTGCCCACACAGATGATTGCTTTATATTGTTAAAGAACGTTTGAGTTGCCTTAGCGACTCAAGGGAAGCGAATCTTACGCTTTCCTGTATTTTTGTCAACACTTAATTTTAAACTTTATAAAAATCTAAACCTAAGTTTTACTCGACTCACTAAGTGGTTTGCTTGGCTCGCTAAGCGTTGCCTGTTCTGCCGTCTCAGTGGGGTCGCATTATAGGGAGATCCAAAAACAGATCAACCCTTTTTTGAAGAAAACGTAAAAAAACATGTTGTTCGCTGGGAATTTAGGCTAAACGCTCAAAAAGGCAACTAAACCTACTCATATTTGACCTTTAAAGCTATTAAAGCTGATTGTTTGAAAGAAGCTTTTTATAATTGCTGCTTAGATTATCCAGAAAACTAATTGTTTAATTAAACATGGCCATTTAAATTTGTAGCAAATAAGTTCATCAGTCAGAAATTCAAGTGTGAAGAGTTAATACGCTATTACTACATATAATCTGTTATGACTTTTTTCTGTTTATACCAATCAACCATCTCAGTCGTTACGATGTTATGGCGCTATTGAATAAATAACTTCGCCAGTAAGTAAAAAGTAACAATTCTCAATACAATTGCACTATTGTTTTCGATTCTAATCAGGCTGTTTTACAAGATGGTAGGAAGGAGAGTTAATTTACTAATAATATCGAGCAAACGGTATATCCTTTTTGAGTGAAATTTAGACATTAAAAAGCCGAGCATATGCTCGGCTTTTAGGTTTCTTTAAGACTTACTCTGCAGACTGTGCGTCTTCTTGAACTTCTTCGCTAGTCGCTGGGCGACCAACTAGTTCAATATAAGCCATTGGTGCATTATCACCAGTACGGAAGCCACACTTAAGAATACGAGTGTAACCACCTGGACGATCCGCGTTACGTGGACCGATTTCACTGAATAATTTACCAACAACTTCATTGTCGCGCGTGCGAGCAAACGCTAAACGGCGGTTTGCTACACTGTCAGTCTTAGCCAGTGTGATTAAAGGTTCAATTACACGACGTAACTCTTTCGCTTTTGGCAAAGTTGTTTTGATGATTTCATGTTTCACCAAAGAACCTGCCATATTGCTGAACATCGCTTTACGATGGCTACTGTTACGGTTTAATTGACGACCACTCTTACGATGGCGCATGACCCTATCCTTCTAACTAAACTAATATAGTGATTTAGATTATTCAGCTAAACTTGCAGGTGGCCAATTTTCTAGGCGCATACCTAGAGAAAGACCACGTGAAGCTAGCACGTCTTTAATTTCAGTTAGAGACTTCTTACCTAAATTAGGCGTTTTAAGAAGCTCAACTTCAGTGCGCTGAACTAAATCACCGATATATTGAATTTGCTCGGCTTTCAAACAATTTGCTGAGCGTACTGTTAGTTCAAGATCATCGACTGGACGAAGCAGAATAGGATCGAATTCTGGTTTCTCTTCTTTCTCTTCTGGCTCAGTTACATCACGTAAATCTACGAATGCATCTAATTGCTCAGCTAAGATAGTAGACGCACGGCGGATCGCTTCTTCAGGATCTAATGTACCGTTTGTTTCCATATCAATGATTAATTTGTCTAAATCTGTACGTTGCTCAACTCGAGCTGATTCAACCGAGTACGCAATACGTTCAACTGGGCTGAATGATGCATCAAGCAACAATCTACCAATTGGACGCTCATCGTCATCAGAGGATAAACGACTAGATGCCGGCACATAACCACGACCGCGCTCAACACGAATACGCATGCTGATCTCGCTGTTACCTGTAGTTAAATTACAAATAACGTGATCTGGATTAGCAATTGTTACATCGCCATCGTGCTGAATATCAGCCGCAGTAACAGGGCCTACACCAGATTTAGTCAGGGTCAGAAAAACTTCATCTTTGCCTTCTAACGTTACTGCTAAACCTTTAAGGTTTAATAGTATTTCAATGATGTCTTCTTGAACGCCTTCTTTCGCGCTGTACTCATGTAATACACCGTCGATTTCTACTTCAGTTACTGCACATCCAGGCATAGATGAAAGTAATATACGGCGTAAAGCATTACCCAGAGTGTGACCAAAGCCACGCTCTAATGGTTCTAAAACTATTTTAGAACGCGTTGGGTTTATAGCGTCGATGTCGACTAACCTTGGTTTTAGAAATTCTGTAACAGAACCCTGCATTTTATCCTCTCTTAACTCTTAACTTTACTTAGAGTAAAGTTCGACGATTAGTTGTTCATTAATGTCCGCAGACAGGTCTGAACGCTCAGGTAGACGCTTAAAGCTGCCTTCCAATTTCTTACCGTCAACTTCAACCCAAGTCGGCTTTTCACGTTGCTCAGCCAACTCTAGAGCAGCGATGATACGTGCTTGTGTCTTAGACTTCTCACGGATTACTACAGTATCTTCTGGAGTAATTACGTATGAAGGAATGTTCACAACACGACCATTAACTAAAATCGCTTTGTGGCTTACTAACTGACGTGCTTCAGCGCGTGTGCTAGCAAAACCCATGCGATATACAACATTGTCTAAACGTTGCTCTAAAAGCTGTAACAAGTTTTCACCTGTATTACCTTTAAGGCGAGCAGCTTCTTTATAGTAGTTACGGAATTGCTTTTCTAGTACACCGTAGATACGACGAACTTTTTGCTTTTCACGTAATTGTAAACCGTAATCAGATAGACGACCTTTACGAGCGCCGTGCTGACCAGGTGCAGTCTCAAGTTTACACTTAGAGTCGATAGCTCTTACGCCGCTCTTAAGGAACAGGTCAGTACCTTCACGACGACTCAGCTTGAGCTTAGGGCCCAAATATCTTGCCATGTTATTTCTCCTAACCTATTGTTAAACGCGACGTTTCTTCGGTGGACGACAACCATTATGTGGTATTGGCGTCACGTCAGTAATGTTGGTAATACGGTAACCAGCAGCATTCAAAGCACGTACAGCAGATTCACGACCTGGACCTGGACCTTTGATGAAAACTTCTAGATTTTTTAAACCGTATTCTTGAGCAGCAGTACCTGCACGCTCTGCAGCAACCTGAGCAGCAAATGGTGTAGATTTACGTGAACCACGGAAACCTGAACCACCGGCAGTAGCCCATGATAGTGCATTACCTTGACGGTCGGTAATCGTTACAATAGTGTTGTTGAAAGAAGCATGAACATGAGCCATACCATCAGCAACTTGTTTTTTAACCTTTTTACGACGAATTGGTGTCTTAGCCATAATACTATCCCCTTATCGCTTAATAGGCTTACGAGGACCCTTACGGGTACGCGCGTTAGTCTTAGTTCTTTGACCACGTAGTGGTAAAGAGCGACGGTGACGTAGGCCACGGTAACAACCAAGGTCCATAAGGCGCTTGATATTTAATGTAACTTCACGACGAAGGTCACCTTCAACAGTGTACTTGCCAACTGCATCACGCAGTACGTCAAGTGTTTCGTCAGAAAGTTCACCGATTTTTGTGGTTTCGGCGATACCAGTCGCTGCTAAGATAGCCTTAGAGCGAGTCTTACCTATGCCATAAATAGCTGTTAAACCAATAACTGCATGTTTATGATCAGGGACGTTAATGCCAGCAATACGGGCCACTAACACATCTCCTATATTCGAATTTGGTAATCAAAAGTTTGAAAAGCCCGTAAGGATACTCAAACGAAGACCAAATCACTACTAAAAACACAGGCCGAGAAATCTCAGCCTGCACGACTGTTTACTTAGCCTTGCCTTTGCTTATGCTTAGGCTCACTGCAAATTACGCGTACTACACCAGCACGTTTAATAACTTTACAGTTACGGCATATTTTCTTAACGGAAGCACGTACTTTCATTGCTCAACTCCGTAAACTGACCTTATCGACCGTAGCCTTTAAGGTTCGCTTTTTTCAGCACAGAATCATACTGATGAGACATCAGGTGAGTCTGTACTTGTGCCATAAAGTCCATGATTACAACAACGATAATCAAAATTGATGTACCGCCGAAATAGAATGGCGTTTGCCATGCCATAGTCATGAATTCGGGCACCAGACAGATAAAGGTTATATACAAAGCACCTGCCAATGTCAGGCGTGTCATCACTTTATCAATGTATTTAGATGTCTGCTCACCTGGACGAATACCTGGGATAAATGCGCCAGATTTCTTAAGGTTATCTGCAGTTTCACGCGGGTTAAATACCAACGCTGTATAGAAAAAGCAGAAGAAGATAATAGCCGCAGCTAAAACAAGTGAGTACAAAGGTTGACCTGGAGTCAACGTTGTAGCTACAGCTTGTAATGCATCAGCGACAGGACCTTCACCTTGGCCGAACCAGCTAGCAATTGTACCAGGGAACAGAATTATACTACTAGCAAAGATTGGTGGAATAACACCCGCCATGTTTACTTTTAGTGGTAAATGCGTGCTTTGAGCAGCAAATACTTGACGACCTTGTTGGCGTTTAGCGTAGTTAACAACAATACGTCGTTGTCCACGTTCGAAAAACACTACAAGATAAGTAACAGCGAATACTATAACCGCAACCATAAGTAGTACAAAAACATTCAAATCACCTTGGCGCGCCATTTCGACTGTCGAACCAATAGCAGACGGCAAGTTAGCTACAATACCAACAAATATTAGAACTGAGATACCGTTACCGATACCACGTTCTGTTATTTGTTCACCCAACCACATAAGGAACATAGTACCTGTTACTAAGCTCACCACAGCGGTGAAATAGAAACCCATACCCGGGTTAACAACTAACCCGTTCATCATGCCCGGTAAGCTAGTAGCAATACCGATAGATTGAATAGTAGCTAGCACAAGCGTGCCGTAGCGTGTGTACTGGCTAATTTTTTTACGCCCTTGCTCACCTTCTTTCTTAAGCTCTATAAACGGAGGATACATATGCGTTAATAGTTGCGTAATAATCGAAGCCGAGATATACGGCATAATACCCAGTGCTAACACTGAAGCTCGCTCAAGTGCACCACCACTGAACATGTTGAACATTTCAACAATGGTGCCCTTTTGTTGCTCGAAGAAATCGGCAAGTACAGCGGCGTCAATCCCAGGGATCGGCACAAATGAACCTAGACGGTAAATTATGATAGCGCCCAATACGAAGAGTAATCGACGCTTCAATTCCGAAAGCCCACTTTGTGCACTTTGTGTATCTTGACCTGGTTTAGCCATTTGTACTTCCTTAGTCTTCTACCTTGCCTCCGGCAGCTTCAATAGCTTCGCGTGCACCCTTAGAGGCTTTAAGGCCTTTAAGTGTAACAGCGCGTGAAACTTCACCAGATTTAACAACTTTAACGAAAAGAACGTTCTTTTTAACTAGACCAGCTGCTTGTAACGCGCTTAGGTCTACCACATCGCCTTCAACTTTAGCGATTTCAAAAAGGTTAACTTCTGCAGATACTAAAGATTTGCGTGAAGTAAAACCAAATTTAGGTAGACGACGTTGCATAGGCATTTGACCGCCTTCAAAACCAACGCGTACTTTACCGCCAGAACGTGACTTTTGACCTTTGTGACCACGGCCACCAGTCTTACCAAGACCAGAACCGATACCACGACCAACACGTTTAGGGGCAGTTTTTGAACCTGCAGCAGGTGAAAGTGTATTCAAATGCATGAAATTAACCCTCTACCTTAACCATGTAAGAAACCTTGTTTATCATACCACGCACACATGCTGTGTCTTCTAACTCAACAGTGTGATTGATACGACGTAAACCAAGACCGCGTAATGTAGCTTTATGCTTCGGTAAACGACCGATAGAGCTTTTTACTTGTGTTACTTTTACAGTTTGATTAGCCATGGTTACCCCAGTATTTCTTCTACGCGAAGGCCACGTTTTGCAGCGATAGACTGTGGAGAATTCATATTCTCAAGAGCCGAAATCGTTGCACGTACTACGTTGATTGGGTTAGTAGAACCGTAACATTTAGATAGTACGTTCTGAACACCAGTCACTTCTAGTACTGCACGCATAGCGCCACCTGCGATGATACCAGTACCTTCAGAGGCTGGTTTCATGAACACTAGTGAGCCAGCATGACGTCCCTTAACAGGATGCTGTAATGTATTGCCATTTAGGTCTACATTGATCATGTTGCGACGTGCTTTTTCCATTGCTTTTTGAATAGCAGCTGGAACTTCACGTGCTTTACCATAACCAAAACCTACTTTACCTGCGCCGTCACCAACTACAGTTAGTGCAGTAAAGCTAAAGATACGACCACCTTTAACTACTTTAGACACACGGTTTACCGCGATTAGCTTTTCAGCTAGATCAGGCTGTTGTTGCTTTGCTTCTACGTTAGCCATTGTCTACTCCTAGAATTGCAAACCGGCTTCACGCGCAGCATCAGCTAGCGCCTTCACACGGCCGTGATATTTAAAGCCACTGCGATCAAAAGCAATCTTTTCGATGCCTTTGTCAGCCGCACGTTCAGCAACCGCTTTGCCAACTGCTTGCGCAGCTTCAACGTTACCGGTGCCTTTAACTGTTTCGCTAATAGCCTTCTCAACAGTAGAAGCAGCAGCCAGTACATTACCCTCAGCATTAATTACTTGAGCGTAAATGTGACGTGGCGTGCGGTGGATAACAAGACGCGTTGTGCCTTGTTCAATATAATTTCTACGAGTGCGTTTAGCACGACGTAGACGAGCTGTTTTTTTATCCATCGTCTTACCTTACTTCTTCTTAGCCTCTTTACGGCGTACATTCTCATCTGAATAGCGAACACCTTTACCTTTATAAGGCTCAGGTTTACGGTATGCACGAATGTTAGCAGCTGTTTGACCAACTAACTGCTTATCTACGCCCTTAACTAGAACTTCTGTTTGGCTTGGAGTTTCAATCGTAATTCCTTCAGGAACTTCGAAATTAACTGGGTGTGAGAAACCAAGTGTTAAGTCTAAAACTTTACCCTTAGCTGCAGCACGGTAACCAACGCCTACTAACTGAAGTTTCTTCTCGTAACCTTCATGCGTACCAACAACCATGTTGTTGATTAGAGCGCGAGCAGTACCTGCTTGTGCCCATGCATTTGCTACGCCTTCACGAGGTAAAGTTGTAATAACGTTGTCGTTAACTTGTACTTCAACTGCGTCGTTGATAGTACGAGTAAGTTCACCGTTTTTGCCTTTAACTGTGATTTCCTGGCCTTTCAATGTAACTTCTACACCGGCAGGAACATTAATTGGTGCCTTTGCTATGCGAGACATAGTTCCCCTCCGATTAAGCTACAAAGCCAATGATTTCACCACCAACACCAGCACTACGTGCTGCGCGGTCTGTCATTAGGCCTTTAGAAGTTGATACGATAGCGATACCAAGACCACCCATTACCTTCGGTAATTCGTCACGTTTCTTATAGATACGTAAACCAGGGCGACTTACACGCTGGATATTTTCAATTACAGCTTTGCCTTCGAAGTACTTCAACTCGATAGAAAGCTCAGGTTTAACTTCACCGTTAACTGCGTAGTCTACGATGTAACCTTCGTCTTTTAGTACTTTAGCTAATGCTACTTTCAGCTTTGAAGTTGGCATCGTTACAGATACTTTCTTCGCTGATTGACCGTTACGGATACGTGTGAACAAATCCGCGATAGGATCTTGCAAGCTCATAGTCTTACTCCCATGATTCTATTACCAGCTAGCCTTTTTAAGGCCAGGAATTTCACCGCGCATAGCTGCTTCGCGAACTTTAATACGGCTCATGCCGAATTTGCGAAGGAAACCATGTGGGCGGCCCGTAATGTTACAACGATTACGTTGACGTGCAGGGCTAGAATCACGTGGTAAAGCTTGTAGCTTAAGTACCGCGTCCCAACGATCATCTTCAGATGTATTAACATCACTGATGATAGCTTTTAGTGCAGCACGCTTTTCAGCATACTGAGCAACTAGTTTTGTGCGCTTTGCTTCGCGCGCTTTCATAGAATTCTTTGCCATAACCCTACCCTTATTTCTTAAATGGGAAGTTAAACGCTTCTAACAACGCACGGCCTTCCTCATCAGATTTCGCAGAAGTAGTGATAGTGATATCCATACCGCGTACACGGTCTACTTTATCGTAATCGATTTCTGGGAAGATGATTTGTTCACGTACGCCCATGCTGTAGTTACCACGTCCATCAAAAGACTTAGCACTTACGCCACGGAAGTCACGAATACGTGGGATAGCGATTGATACCAAACGCTCAAAAAAGTCCCACATACGCTCGCCGCGTAGGGTTACTTTACAACCAATTGGGTAGCCTTCACGCACTTTAAAGCCAGCAACAGATTTGCGTGCTTTAGTGATTAAAGGTTTCTGACCAGAGATTGCAGTTAAATCAGCTACAGCGTGATCTAAAATTTTCTTGTCAGCTAGGGCTTCGCCCACGCCCATATTTAATGTGATCTTTTCGATCTGAGGGACTTGCATGACAGAGCTGAAACCAAACTTCTCTTGAAGTTCAGCTACTACTTTGTCTTTATATACTTCATGCAGTTTCGCCATCATTCTACTCCAACTATTAGATAGTTTTACCAGTAGATTTAAAGATACGTAATTTCTTACCATCTTCAATCTTGAAACCTACACGATCTGCTTTACTCGTTTCCGAGTTGAAGATCGCAACGTTTGATGCGTCCATAGACGCTTCTTTCTCAACAATGCCGCCAGCTTGGTTCAATTGTGGAACCGGCTTTTGGTGTTTCTTGATCAAGTTTATGCCTTCGACAAAGATTCGACCAGATTCAGTAACAACTGAAAGCACTTTACCGCGCTTACCTTTGTCTTTACCTGCTAGTACGATCACTTCGTCACCACGACGGATTTTTGCTGCCATGATTGGCTCCTTACAGTACTTCTGGGGCTAGTGAAACGATTTTCATGAACTTGTCATTACGAAGTTCGCGAGTCACAGGGCCGAAAATACGTGTACCAATTGGCTGCAAGTTATCATTTAAGATAACAGCCGCGTTGCTGTCGAAACGGATCAGAGAACCATCTGGACGGCGAACACCTTTTCTGGTACGCACAACTACCGCGTTTTTAACATCACCTTTCTTCACTTTACCGCGAGGAATAGCTTCTTTTACAGAAACTTTAATGATGTCGCCAATCGCTGCGTAGCGACGGTGTGAACCACCAAGGACTTTTATACACTGCACTTTGCGAGCGCCGCTGTTATCAGCAACTTCCAGCTGAGTTTGCATTTGGATCATGTTAATGACCTCCGGTGTAGTAATTACAACGTGTCTTAAAATTGTTTAAAATCAAGACATTTCGATTAAATCCCACTCAAAAACAAACGAGTTGTCTCTTAAGGGCGGGCAATTGTACCAGCATTGAGCATGTAGCGATAGGTTATTTTTTAATTAATTTAAGGACTGAAGAAATTTTATTAACCTTGGTAAAGCTATGTGACTATTTTTTAAATGGTTATAAAATAAACAAGGCACTTAAAAAGTGCCTTGTTTATTTTACTAGTGGTTACTCAGCCAAATAGTCCTTTTAATTTGTCTTTTACTTTATCTTTGGCTTTCTCTTTCGCTTTTTCTTTTGCGTCATCGAGTTTCTTTTTTGCTTCATCTTTTAAGGCATTACTTACATCAAGTTTAATTCCCACATCGTGAAATGGTCCTTTTATGCGTAACGGTATTTTAAAGCCTGTACTGTCATCGGTAGTGCCTTGACCTTCAATTGAATCTACAATCCCTGTTACCAAACGGTAATCAACTTTAGTGAGAGGTAAATCCACATCTCCTTCACCGGAAATACGAATCAGAGGGCTAATTAGCGACAGGTCTTTATTCTTACCTACGCCGTTTATAAAATTAAAGCTACCAGTAAGCGCAGAAAAGTCTGTTTGCTCAGCCTCTTCAAAACCAGTATCTAATCCCTCTGAAGCCGCGCCAAAGTTCCCTGATATAATTTCTTTACCTTTGCGAACCATTTCAGCGACATTTGCTCCTTTTACCGCACCATCAGCAAATTTAAATCCTAATTGGCCATTAAGTGCACTTATAAACGATTTTTGACTTTGCCCAACTGTAGATAAATTCCAATTTAAAGAGCCTTTACCGAGTAACTTGTCAAAACCAGTTGCATCAGTTAATAACGGCTGTGCATCAATATCTGTTAAATTAAAGTTTGTAGCTATCTTATAAGGTACAATTTGAGCATCAATAGTAATTACACCTTTACCAGCGCCTTCATACGCTGAAAAGCTATCAAGGCTTAATTTAGCCACGCTATTTTTGAGAGCCACTGTAAATTGGTTTGCACCAAGCTCAATATCGTTAGCTTTTAACCCGCTTGAACGAATAACTACATTAGCATCTTGTGCTTTAAGGGCGCTTAAATCAATTTGAGTGTCATCCCAAACAATTGGCTCTGCCGGTTTGCTATCGTCTTCAGTCGGCTGTTCTTTTTTAGCAACGGCATCTGGCAAATAGGGATTAAGATCGAGCATCCCCAAATCTACATTTGCATTAATGGCTAAACGATTACCTAAACTAATTTCGCTTTTACCTTTAATTTGAAGTTCATCAAGCGTTGCAGTTAACTCTTCAAGATTGAATTTTTCACCCAGTAAATGCATTTTACCATTTACACTAAATGCATTAAACGCATTATCTTTCGCATTTAGGTCAACCCCTTGCCATTTAGCAATATTTTTTACCGACTCGCCATTGAGTGCTAATTGACCTTTTATGTCTTGCCCTTGTTTTGCGATTGAGCCATTAAATGTCAATTCAACCAAGCGCGAATCTAAATTTTGCGATACATTAAAAGCCTGACCTTCAATCGCTTTGGCAGGAGTATCGAGTTTTAAATCTAGTTCAAATCGCTCCTGCATATAGGTAATCCCCCCTTTAACTTCAAGGGTTTTACGTAATGAAGGAAGTAAAATAGCCAGCTCTAAATCGCTAATTTGCTGCTTGGCGCCCGTTTGACCATCTAGATATGTAAATGTACCGCCATAAATAGCGACCTCACCCAGCTCAATATCAAAGCTAGCAGGTAGCTTAATTGCCTCACCAGGCTCAGTTTGCTCTGTTGGTTGCTCTGCTACAGCATCAAACAACTGCCAGTTAGCTTTACCATTTTTATCTGTCTCTAATAAAATATCTGGTTCGTTAATAACAAACTTATCAAGCTTAAACTCACCGCCAAATAACGAGAACCAAGGTATATGTACTGCCAGCTGCTGCATACTTGCCATATCAGCTCGCGAACCTGTTTGCATATTAGCAAAGTGGACATCATTCAACTCTAACTTTAGTGCAGGAAACACACTAAGCGTTTTGTCACCCTTAATTGTTAGCGTTCTTCCCGTCGTTTTTTGAACTTCCTCTGATACTTTATTAAAAATGGTATCGGTAGGAATTAAAAAAGGCGCTGCCACAATTAACGCAATACAAAGTAAGAGTATTACACCAAAAATTTTGAGTAAGGTTTTCATGTTCGTCCTTTAAGCGGTCAAATTATATTTTTATCATAGCGAGTGTTAAGCCTAAAAGCATTGCTGTAGATAAAAAAAGCTCATAAAAGCAGTTTACTTATTTCATATGAATCGTTCCTGAAACATTTTGATACCTTTAGGTTACAAAAAATAATTGACTCATTGATACCTCAAGGTTACATTGACACCCAGAGGTTACATAATGTTAAATTTTAAAAGGAAATGATATATGTCAAATCATGATATTAAAAATGAAGAAAAGTTTATGGGCCAAAATGCTTGGTTCTCATTATTCATGGGAGTCACTTTATTAATCATCAGTGTTTACCCACTGCTTACTCAAACATCAGCCCCACTGTTGTTTTTTGGCACTGCTGCTTTTTTAGGTTCATTCTGTATGTTTGTGATCAGAGGCGGGTTTACATGGAAAATGAAATACCACCTTACCTACAAAGATGAGTACTTAAACACCATCGACACCATTGCCTATAAACATGTAGTCCTTGGCTTACTTTTTAGCATGGGTGGCGTTTACTTATTCTCAGATGATTTGGCTTTAGAAGTGTCTCACACCATGATGGCCTCGTTTTATCTTGCTGTAATGTGTCTAATATATGGCGTATCAATTCTTTGGCAAAGCAAAGATTAGGAACAAAAGTGCAAAATAACATAGCAAAATTTCGTAAAGAGGCAGGGCTTTCGCAGCAAGAACTTGCCGATGCTATTAGCGTATCGCGTAAAACAATAAGCACTGTAGAAACAAATCGATTTACGCCGTCGGTCATTATAGCGCTTAAAATTGCAGCTAACTTTAACATGCCCGTTGAGAGCCTCTTCATATTGGATGAGGCTGATTAATAACCGAGCAGGTTAGATTAACCCCAATTTTAAACACCATAATACTGCAGCGCGCAGGACAGCGCTGTTGTTATTAGCGTATTTGAGCTAAAATACACAATGCTAATACATATATATAAATCCGGAGTATCTACAAGGCATGAAAAAACTGCTAATTTCACCGTCAAAAATGACACTAGGCGAGCAAGAAAATCAAATCTATCAGAACATTCTGAAACAATCTTCAGAATTAAGCCTTAACCTTATGGCCGTGAAAGTAGAAAACCATCCTGATGATTTTTTACCTTGGTGTTACGAGCTATTAAACGCAAGTAGAGATCGTATTAACTACGATTTACTTGAGCCACAACAGCTACCTGTTCTTAAAAAATTGCATGATCAGCTTATTTCGGCTATCAGCTTTTTACAAGTTAAAACGCTTCGTGTAGCCCCTTGGCCTGTGGTAAGTGTATTTATAGAGCAACATAAAGACGTTATTGCACTTGATGAACAACTTCGTCTAGCAAGTTACGTAAAAAGTATTCGTGAGCAATCATTAAAAGACATGATCCCTGAAGACCTTCTTGCTTTTACTGGCAAGCATATGGCTTCACTTGATCCAAGCACATACGACTTTGATGTTGAGTGGTTTGCATCGACTAAAAGCGCTAAAGCTTTTCATCAACTCATTGGTGATTTACCGGGTGCGTTTGATGAAGCACTGGCTAATATTCCTCTTGAAGGTGACATTACCCATTACGAGTACCAACAGTTTGTAGCCGCTTACACCAAAGTATTTACTGATAGCAGTGAAAAACCAACACTTGCTCCGGCAACACGACTACTTGCAATGCGTCGCCCTGATATTTTTACGCCAATTACAAATAGCCGTTTAGACGCATTATGCTCAGCGCTTGCGGTTACTAAACTCAAAAATAGTGATTTTGAGCGTTACTGGCAAGATATTGTAAAAGGCATTCAAGCTATGTCATGGTACAAAATGGCAAATGCTTCAAATGAACTAGAAGAGCAACTAGTGTCAATTAAAGCGCTTATTCCGTGCTTTTTTTATTACGCAGATAATAAAACACCAGATAGCTCTAACTACATTAAGTTACTCAATAAACCAAAACGTAGCGCCACTAAAACGGGTAAAACACAACGCAGAGGTAAAGAGTCGGCTGAAATTTTAGTTGACCGCGCTTTAGCTGCTGATGATATTCCTGAGCACATTCGTAGCAAACGTGATTCAATAATCAGCGAAGTTCAAAAAGGTCGCAGTGTAAACGAAACAATTAGTCTAATGCGCACCATATTTGGCTAAATAATTCTAAACAAGCTGTACTTTCATGGTGCAGCTTGATTATTTTATGCACCAGCGATGTGCGAAGAAACATTCCCTCCTTGTAATTAAAAATACACAACTAAAACACAACCTGCTGTTAATAAACAATAAAATTTAAATTTCAAACAAAATAAATCAAGCTGGCATACACAGTGCAATTCTATTCTCAGTTAAACAATAAAAACGCATAAATCAAAAGGCTACGGTACTTCATAATAAAAAGCCTTCCTATGCAAAAAATCATATAACGGGAAATGGAACATGTTAAAACTAAAAAAAACAATCGCTTTTAGCGCCGTAGCATTAATGGCTGCCACATCACTAACATCAACAGCAGTAAATGCTGAAGTGTCTGCTAATGTAGCCGCTACCTCAAACTACTTATGGCGTGGACAAGAACAAACTGGTGGCGACGCAGCTATCTCTGGTGGTATTGATTACGCTGATGAGTCAGGATTTTATGCTGGTACATGGGTATCAAATGCATCTTGGGCTGACGAAATGACCTACGAACTAGATTTTTACGCAGGTTTTGGTGGCGATATTAGCGAAGGCGTTAGCTACGACGTAGGTTATATTTACTATGCTTACCCAGACGCGGCATCAAGTGCTGATGCTGATTTCTCTGAAATTTACGGTAGCATCAGTGTTGAAGGGTTTACCTTTGGTGCATCAGTGCTTGCTACGTCAGCGGCAAGTGGTGACGGTACAGACTTTGGTGACTCACTTTATTTAACAGCTGATTACGGCTTTGCTGTTGGCAGTAATGGTACAGAAATGGCTTTACATATAGGCCATTACTCGGGTGATTTCATTGGTGATGAAGACATCATTGATTACGGTATCTCTGTATCAAAAGATGGGTTTACGTTTGGCGTATCAGACACTGATATGGACGAGTCAGATGTAAAAGTTTACGTTGCTTACGCTGTAGACTTCAGCTTATAAACAAACATGTGTTACTTGCTGCAACTGAAGGGCCTTTTGGCCCTTTTTTTATACCTAAAAAACTAGCAAATTTTTTTAAGTATCCATGACTATATGAGTAGAGGGAAGGTTCTTACTATGTTAGTGTAAAAATAAAGCATTACCTACCAATTACTAAGGAAAGTAAAAATGAAACATAAAGTGTTAATTACTATTTCTGTTGTTGCAGTTAGTTTTGCGGTTATCTTCACATTACATTACTCACCAGAGGATAATCTATCGGTTCAGCAATCAGTTAGCGAATCCAATAAAAACATCCCAGTAATTGATATGAAGCCCATACAAACTTTATCGACAGGTAAAAACGTGTTGCCCATCACCGATAAAAGCAATTCGACAACACAAGAACAGTTAGATAAACCAGAGCAACAAGTCTTAACTGCTGAAGTATTTTCTGATGAGTTTGTCTCTACCGAAAATGGCAAAGAGTTTGTGTCAAAAAAAGCATTAGATGACGTATTTAAAAATGACACCTCACTATTGCTGCAACGCATGTCTGATATTGAATACTCTGAAGTTGCCCAGATACGTAAAGATAAGCTAAACGAATTTATTATAAATGAATTAAAAGACGTTACCATTTTACAACAAGACCTAGAGTGTGCAGGAAAGGTTTGCGCGATAGAACTTACTTATACGCAAAGTAGTAACCAAGCATCTATTGACACCCTTTCAAGCTTTTCTAAAAACTATTCTTTTCAGCAATTTACTGAAACCGAAAGTGGTGATAAAAAACTAAAAGCATTGTATATCGCAACAGATAACCCTAGCGGTTTAAGCTTATCTGATAGCTAATTAAATGAATGGCTGTATTTGCATTAGATACAGCCATAATAACGTGATTATTAAGCTCTACTCCTGATTAGGTCAATCATATTAAAACCACATAGCAACAATAGGACTTAGTAATACGGCTATTACTTATTACTTTTACAATGCCCACCTTTGTTAACAATCGGTTACAATTGAATAAAATTAGTACATACTTTTTCCTATATTATTAATCTATCCATTGGTATCACGTGTTTACCAAATCACATATAGGTTATTAAGGAATAATAATGAAATCACCTAACGCATTTAGCGCCCTACTCGATATTTACATTAGCCCAAGTAAAGCTTTCAATGGTGTTGAACACGCCAAAGGTTGGTCATGGCTTGCTTTTATAGCAATCTCTTTAGTTTCAATGGCGAGTATTTATATTTTTTATTCTACCGTTGATATGCAGTTTTTGATCAACGAGCAAGTTGCAGCTGCAAGTGTTGATGCAACAATTGGCGAGCAAAAAATGATTCGCCAAAGCATTGAACAAAACGCCGAAATACAAGTATGGATTAGCATGATATCAATCGTATTAGGTACTGCAATCATAGCCGCGATAATGGCTGTGTATTATATGCTCATTGCTAAATTAGACCCAGAATCAAAGCACAGCTATGGTGCTTGGTATGGTTTTACTATTTGGACAATAATGCCAAATATTGTTTTAAGTCTAGGTACGCTAGCGCTTGTACTTAGTGCAAGTACCGATCAAATATCTCAAACAGCAGTATTTAACTTTGATTCAATTAATCAGCTTGTTGTTGGGTTAGAACCCGGCAGCCCATTTTATACATTACTAGAATCATTAAAGCTAAGTAGTCTTTGGGGGATTGGACTAGGAATGGTTGGCTTAAAATGTTGGACAAATTTTTCAACAAATAAAGCGTTACTTTTCTCGGCGCTTCCAACATTGGTTATTTTTGGTATTTGGGCAATTATTGCTGCAATGTAATTAATAAGCAGAGGTATTTTACCTCTGCGTTACTTATTCACGGACAGATGTATATATGAAAAAAGCAATAATAATAACGATAGCTGTAGTCGCGTTTATAGGCCTAATAGTTTCTAAGCAAGTAACAGATGATAAAAAGCAAGCACTAGTAAATATTGCACAGGTTGAGCAAGGAAGTATTGCTGATTCAATCATGGCGTCGGGCAATCTAGTTTTTAATACCCAAGTGCAATTGCGCTCTGAGGTAACTGGTCGTGTCGATAAGGTTTTTGTAGAAGAAGGGCAAAGCGTTAAGCAAGGGGATATTTTAATGCGCCTTGATACAACGGCCTTCGAATCAGAAGTAAACCGAAACCAAGCTGTTCTTCGTGCAACCGAAATTGAAATAAAACATAGCCAAACTCGTCTTGCTAATTTAGAGCGTCAATTAAAAAGGCAAAAAGAGCTATACGATGTTGGATTAGGAAATCAAGAAAGCTTTGAAAATATAGAAAGCGCTCGCGATCTAGCAAAAATAGATATCGAATCACGCAAAGAGTCATATAACCAAGCACAAGCGTCGCTTCAAATAGCACAAGATCGCCTAAGTAAAAGTGTATTTAGAGCGCCAATGAGTGGCTTACTAGCATCGGTTAATATTAAAGAAGGCGAAACGGTTATTGCAGGCACAACTAATATTATTGGTTCAGACCTTATGCTTGTTGCCGACCCTAGCGCTATTTTAGCAGAGCTTCGAGTTGATGAAACAGATATAGCCAGCATAAAACTAAATCAACAAGCTGATATTTATGCCGCAGCTTACCCTAACAAACCTTTTAGCGGCAAAGTCATTAATATTGGTACATCAGCTAAAAACCAACCAGGGTCGCAAGGGCTTTCTTTTAGAGTTAAAGTACTATTAGACCCAACAGATCGCCAGCTTTATGCAGGTATGAGTTGCCGAGCAGAAATTGCTACAAGCATTGCCGAAAACGGTTTAAAGCTCCCTATTGAAGCAATACAAAAAGAAGAGGGTAAAACCTTTGTATGGCGCTTAAATAGCGATAATACCGTGAGTAAAGTAATAGTAAGTGTTGGTATTTCGTCTGACATTGAGCAAGCCATAACAGAAGGGCTAAGCAAAGGCGATAATGTGGTTATTGGCCCTGCTCGACCAATTAGTAAGCTGCGAGAAGGCGATGTTGTTTCACTTAAAAATGATGCAGACGAGGAAGCAATATAATGTCTGCGGTAATTAAGTTAGAACACATTAACAAACAATATGTAATGGGCGAGCAGGTATTTAAAGCGTTAGATGATGTAAATATCGTCATGAATGAAAATGAATATGTAGCCATTATTGGCCCTTCAGGCTCAGGTAAATCAACTTTAATGAACTTACTTGGCTGCTTAGATACCCCCACTAGTGGCGATTACTTTTTAAAAGATAAACTTGTAAAAAGTATGACCGAAACCGAACTTGCGCATCAACGTAATGAAAGCGTCGGATTTATTTTTCAAAGCTTTAACTTATTGCCTAGGGCAACTGCACTTGAAAATGTAATGCAACCTTTGGTTTATCGTTTTATACCCGCAAAACAACGCAAACAAAAAGCACTTGAAGCATTGCAACGGGTTGGTCTTGGCGACAAGGTTGATCACCTATCCAGTCAGCTTTCAGGTGGGCAACGTCAACGTGTAGCTATTGCTCGCGCATTAGTAACTAAACCACATATTTTACTAGGAGATGAACCCACGGGGAATCTTGATAGTAAGACCACAGCAGAAATAATGACCTTGTTTGATGAACTACATAATGAGGGGCACACTATTATTTTAGTGACCCACGAGCAAGAAATTGCAGACCATTGCCAACGGGTTATCCGCTTGGTAGATGGTAAGGTAGTGAGTGATGTAAAAAAAGGCGAAGGAGAAAAACAACATGTTTAAATCTGCCATTGCCATTATGGAAGGAACAAAAGCAGCATTAATGGCTATTAAGGCCAACGCAATGCGCAGCGCATTAACCTGTTTAGGTATTATTATTGGTGTTGCAGCCGTTATAACTGTGGTTGCAGTTATGCAGGGCTTTACTAAACAAATTAACGATCAACTTGCTGACATGGCACCCGATGTAACCTCAATCAAACCATTCACAAGCATTGAGCAAGAAATGGTTGGTAAAAACGCAAAGCTGACTTACTCCGACTTTTTAACACTAAAAGCACGCATAAAAGAAGCCGAAACACTAACCGCGCTTATGTTTACATGGCGTTTTTCTGGTGGCGCTGAATACGGAAATAAAAGTCATTCATCACGGGTAATGGGAACCGAACAAGATTATCAAAAAGCATACCGTACGTTTCCAGAATTAGGCCGCTTTATTCGCGCGGAAGATGACGAAAAACGCCGTCGGGTTGCGTTTATTGGTCCTTCTATTATTGAAAAGTTAAATTTACCCGACAACCCCGTAGGAGAATATATCAAACTTGGTGGCGAATGGTTTAGGATCATTGGAGTAGCCGAAAAACAAGGTAGCTTATTTGGCTTTGATCAAGATGATTATATAAATATTCCAATCAGTACTATGAGCGCGCTAGAGGGCGCTAGCAGCACGAGTAACGTACAAATAATGTTTAGACTTAAAGAAGGGGTCGATGAAGAGCTTACTTTAGCCAAAATAACACGTATTTTACGCCAATTACATAAATTAAAAGACGGTGAAGAAAACGACTTTGAATTTGAAACCGCAGAAAAAGCCCGTGCTAATGTTGATAAGTTTACGGGTAGCGCCACGGCGATCACTGCCGGTATTGTTGGTATAAGCCTTGTTGTAGGAGGTATTGGCGTAATGAATATCATGCTGGTATCGGTGACTGAGCGCACCCGAGTAATAGGTACACTCAAAGCATTGGGCGCAACACCCGGCTTTATTATGCTACAGTTTTTGGTGGAAGCAGTGGTACTGTCGTTGTTTGGCGGACTCATTGGCTTAGCAATAGGCTATGGTGCTGCCACATTTATTTCGTTTATTGTTCCCAGTATGCCCGATGCTTACATACCTGGTTGGGCTGTGATGTTATCGTTCGGTTTTACATCTCTCATTGGTATTGTATTTGGCTTAGCCCCCGCTATTAAAGCAGCAAGGCTAAACCCTATTGAAGCATTACGATACGAATAATTGGCATCAATCGCTACTCAGCTTTAAAAGGTACCTTAGTGCAGCTTACTTCAACTGTTTTAGGGTACCAAGCTGGGCCTACTTGATTAACTACAATCTCCGCCACTCCATTACTAAATGACTTATAAGTATGCACCGTCTGCCATTGTCCTTGCGGGCAATGCTCACTCAAATCAACCGCATCAGATCCCTCATACAAAGCTAAAGCAAAATTATGATGCCACTGAGAGCTATTATGTGATTGATTGTTAACTGTTTCAGGTACACCATTATCAAAATAAATATTTGTGCAACCAGTTAACATAGCAAATGTAATACTGCCTAAAATTAATTTAAGATTCATAACGCCTCCTGCGTATTTTGCTCTTCACACCATACTTTTACTGTGTGTGGTGAATAAATACCAAGCGTAATTAAACTCAACGCACCATCGCTAAATGTCTGCTGCGACTGCATTTGAGCAGCTTGTGTATCTGTACAAATCTGTTTTACATCCACGCGTTCCTCCCCTACTAACCCCCATAAGTAAAATGGACGGCTATCCTCGTAGGTTGCTTTACTTGTAATTTTTGCGATAGCGTGTGGCTGTATGGTAACCGCAGAACAGGCGCTTAAGCCTAATACTACAAACCCCATTATTAATGATTTCATGTTTGTCCTTACTTAGTACTCACTTTCAGTAAATAAACTTTACAGTAAACCAGTAACTTAATGCGTAAAAAGCTGTGCGAAAAATGTAGCCAACCTTACAGATTTCAAACAGTTTTTTACACAAAAAAAGGCCGCAAAATTGCGGCCTTTGAGTAAATATTGTGTCAGCTATTAAAACTTAGCCAAATTATTTACATTGTCTTTATCAACCAGTTTTACGTACGGATCGACTCCTGCAAATAAAGGTTTTTCTTTTACCCTTAACTCAATGATATTAGTGCCCGTTACTATTTGGTGTTTTTGTGAATAAATCACAAAATCTTCAGCGAGTAGGTTTTCAGGATCATCGCTAAACAACACAATATCAATTAACTCGTCGAGTGGCTGTTCTGTTTCTTCACCTTGACCATCAGCACGTTGCTTAACAGCTTCAACGTTTAACGTAACGCTATAAAAGCCATCACTGTCGGCTTCGTCTGAAATTGAAACCTCTTTCATTTCTAGCTCATACAAAGTGATATATTTAAACTGATCATCAATAAAGTTTTGCTCAGCTTGCGTTGCGTCTTGTTTTAAATAACTGAGTAAATCAAGCGTTGTTGGGTATGGCGTTGATTGGTATCTAAACTCATTTAAAAATGCCTTAAGGGCAGCGTTTAAACGTTTTTCACCTAAGCGATCATAAATCGCCATCATCACCACAGATCCTTTATTGTAATGAAGGTATTGCTGGGCTTGTGTTTTATATAGCGGCATTTCTTCAAACGCTTCCCCTGTGCGGCCCATTAAGTACCTATCTAACTCGTATTTTAAAAACTTACGTAGCTTTTCTGGGCCAAAGCGTTTTTCAAGCACCATAAGCGCACTGTATTGTGAAAGCGTCTCCGACATAACGGCGGCGCCTTCTACATTGGCTCCCGATACTTGATGACCCCACCACTGATGCGCCACTTCATGTGCGGTTACATAGTAAGGTAGGTCAATTTTACTTTCATCCCTTGAGTCTGTAACAAAACCAATGCTTTCTGAATAAGGAACAGTATTAGCAAAACTTTGCGCAAATGAGCGATAGCGAGGAAATTCAATAATACGTAATTGCTTATGCTGATAGGGACCAAATGCTTGTGTAAAATAATCTATCGAGTCTTGAACCGATTCAATCATGCGGTCAACATTCCACGCATGACTTTTATGGAAATAAACCTCAATATTTACACCATTATGCTCAACCTTTTTACTTTCGAGTTCGGCCGACTGCACCGCATAAAAGTTTATAATAGGTGCATCCATTTCATAAACAAAGGTTCGGCGCCCATCTTTTACGCTTTCACTTTGTAAATAACCAGGCGTAATCGCAAATTGCGATTCATCGGTCGTTACCGTTGCTTTAAAGTTAATAAACCCCGTGGCTTGACCAAAATCACTTTGTGTATAGTACTGGCTATCTTCAAGTTTATTTGCTCGTTCTAGCTCAGGTAAATCATGTTTACGGCGCTCAAATTTATCAGCCACCTGTAAACGACGGTTGTAACCAAAATTGGGAAACAGCTCCCAGTTATTAATAAACGTGCCATTAGCCACTAACTGTGTATCAGAGCCACTATCGGTAAAGCCTGTATGCTCGCGAATGACAGACAGCTGCCCTTCTCTTATTTCATTTGGCATAAGGGGCTGATCAAATTCAAACCATGCAGAATAAAGCGCTGGTAATTTTTCAACAATTTTACCGCCAGCCATCGTTACATCCCAGCTTTTGGCGTGTTGCGGTGAACTTATTAACACTCGCGAAATTGGCTCATTAGATGTATTAGTAAACTTAATTTTTGCAACTGCACTCAAAGCACGCTTTTTAGGATAAATATCAACAGTCAAGTCTACATCTGTCACCATAGGCACGGCTAAATCTTTGTATTGTGCAAACTGTTTTTCATAGCTTACTTGCTTGTCTTGAAACGCATCACTTGTGGTAAATTCGTTTAAAACACGCGTATTGTAATAAATGTTATAACCTGCACCAACAAACACCAGTGCACTAACACAAACAATTACTTGCCCCTTTAACGACATATTATAACGAAGCATAGACAGGCGTGTACGCAGTGTTTGTGAAGGTCCTCTGTGCCATAACGCAAATCCTACAATAGCCAAAACAAGACTTAACGCGCCCCAATACAATGTGTACCAATGCGCTGCTTGCAAAAAGTGTCCATAGCCGTTTATATCAGAGTACGGTACGCTACTGCTTTTCGAAAAATGATACATATGGTGTTCAAATCCATACGAATCCATTACCATTTGCACTATGTAGTACAAAATAAATAACCCCATTCCTACGTATTTATTTGGGCTAATAATTTGTAAAAAGAAGGCAAGCACCGTAAGCATAATTAACGGTAAAAGCGATAAATAAACAATCCTGAATAAATACTGCCCTAACTCTAAATTAAATTGCCCTTTAAATAACTGCACTGTGATTGTTAGCACCATCCCAACAAGAAACAAGCCTGAAATAGCTGTTATTAACGCCAGTATTTTTGATACCCAAAAAACACTGTTGTGTACTGGAAAGCTGTCAACAATATCGCCCATACCACTTTGACGTTCTCGCCAAACAAGCTCAGCGCTATAAAAAGCGATAATAACAAACAAAAACAAACCCGAAATACCGCTAATAATATTGACCATATTCGCGGTAATTGGCCAGTTAGTTGTACCGTAAGCGCCAATGGGAGCAAACAGCGGAATCATAAGCGTTACAATACTTACACCCGCTAAAATCATAAATGGCGCGCTAAATATTACTTGTTTAAGTTCAAATATACTGCGCATTATTAACTGCGATTGCGTACTCGCTCCTGCAGACTTGTAATTTTTAGCATTATTAATCAGTGCAGCTTGTTTATTTTGCACAAATGCAGAGACTTTAAATTGCTTTTTCTGTTTTTTAGCTAATATGCGGTTACTTAATCTTCCAAGGCTAAAAAACATAGCTAAGCCCAGTACAATCCACAAAATACGGTTAACTAACAAATCACCGCTGAGGGTAAGCACTTCTGTATTTTTATCACTCACGGTCCAGTAACGCGTCAAATCAATTAAAGACCCTAGGCCAAATGGGTCGGCGTAAACAACTATATTTCTAAATGCTAAATCATCAAAATAAGCACTGGCGATTTGATAAGCAATAAAAATAACAACGGCTGCTACATACACCGACATCATGGTTTTAAAATAGACAGCTACGCTGTTAAAAATAGCCGAAAGCACCAGTAAACTTGGCACTGCAATATAAAAATAAGGTGCGGCGTAATACACAAACTTATTTGGCCCTACTAGCTCACTATCTAGCCACCCAACTGATAAGCCAAATTGCGACCCTAAAAGCACGCCTAACGGCACGGTTAAAAATACAACTAGCACCACTAAGTAAGCACCAAAAAAACGCCCAGTTTGATAAGGAATAGGATTAACAGGCTTACTAAAAACCAGTTCGTCCATTTTACTTTCACTATTTCTAATAGCGGAGCTGGCAACAAAGTTAACTACCAAAAACATCGCAAATACGCAAAATGTAATGGTTAACATCATAATTGAGAAGGGCGAATTCATATGTACATTAGCGCCGCCTAGCGGAAATTTGCTAGAAGAGCTGATAAAAAACGCCATAAAAAAGAACATTAATGAAACAATATAAAACGAAGGCTGGCGCACAAAATAGCGCAGCTCAAACGCGAGCATATTAAAAAACATAGCGCCCCCTTATGCTTCTTGGCTATTACGATGATTGAGCAAAGTAGAAAAGTACACGTCTTCTAGGTTTGCATGGCTTGGTTGAAAACCTTCAGGAGCTTGTTCGGCTAATACATGCAATATGGTTTGCCCAGCAAATAAGCGTTTAGAAATAACAGGTAGCTGTGGCTCAAGCTCTTGCGCTTCTTCTTGGCTCATGGCTTTGCGCCAAATTTGGCCTTGCAGTTTATCGGTAAGCGCAATCGGGTTGCCCTCTAATAAAATTTTACCGCCAGCCAGTACGGCCATATTAGGGCATAGCTCTGCCACGTCTTCTACTATATGGGTTGATAATATAACGACTTTTTGCTCGCCTAAGCTTACCAATAAGTTATGAAAACGGTTACGCTCTTCAGGATCTAGCCCTGCGGTTGGCTCATCAACGATGAGTAAATCTGGGTCGCCCAGCAATGCTTGTGCTATACCAAAACGCTGGCGCATCCCGCCCGAAAAACCACTAACCGCTTTTGAGCGATGTTGATATAAATTAGTGTGTGCCAGTAGGCCTTCAACCGACTCTTTTCGCTCAGGTTTGTTATGAATGCCCTTTAAAACAGCCATATGATCCAACAAGTCGTAAGCACTAACACGTGGGTAAACACCAAAATCTTGTGGAAGGTAACCTAAGCGTTGGCGCAGTGCTTGTGGGTCTTTAAACACATCAATACCATCAAAGGTAATTGAACCCGCGTCGGCAGATTGTAACGTTGCAATGGTGCGCATTAATGATGACTTACCGGCACCATTTGGCCCAAGTAGTCCAAACATACCTTTACCTATCGATAAATCAACGCCTTGCAATGCGTGTACGCCGTTGTCGTAGGTTTTTGATAACCCTGTGATTGATAGCATTTTTTACTTCCTTGAATTGTAAGTATTATTTTTTATACTATTTTATACCACATTAAAAACGGGAACATAAGTTAGTAACCAGTTAACTTTGTAACAATAAATAAACAACAATTCATTCTAATAACACTTGCTTAGCAGTGAGCCTCTCGGTATAAAAACCACACACTACTGATAAGAAGCGAAAAGCCATGCAAGAACATAAAAACCAGCCATTGACCGATTTCATAGAATATCCACAGGATGAAATGTTGGCCCGTGCAAATGAATTTTTACAAACAAGCCAACGTCGTCATAGTATTCGCAGCTTTAGCAACCGCCCAGTGCCAAAAGAGATTATCGAAACCTGCATAAAAGCAGCAGGTACAGCACCCAGTGGCGCAAACCACCAGCCTTGGCATTTTGTGGCTATTAATAGTGCAGATGTTAAAAAGCAAATACGCGACGCGGCTGAAAAGCTAGAGCGATCTTTTTACGAAGGGCGAGCAGGCGATGAATGGTTAGATGCATTAAAGCCTTTAGGCACCGATGCTAACAAACCCTACTTAGAGCATGCACCTTGGCTTATTGCTGTATTTAGTCAAAAAAAGGGCGGTGTGAGTACCGATGATAAAAATACAAATTATTATGTGCATGAGTCCGTTGGGCTAGCAACGGGGTTTTTAATACAAGCTCTGCACCGTGCAGGCCTTGCAACACTGACCCACACCCCAAAACCGATGAGCTTTTTAACGGACATTTGTGACCGAGATAAAGACAATGAACGCCCTTACATGCTATTAATTACAGGCTACCCCGATGAACATGCAACAGTACCAATGCATGCCCTAGATAAAAAAACGATTGATGAAATAGCCAGTTTTATTTAATACTTTGCAAGGGAGCATAATCAATAGCCAGTACATCCCCTTCTTTCAGGCCAGCAACCACATGCTGCTTATTATTTACTCTGGCGCCTAAACGGACGAAACGTTTAACTAGCGTTTCGTTTTCCAACACATACACCATGCTTAATTGACCAAACTCATGCACCCAGCTTGGCTCAATTAAAATACCTTGAGCGTTTTTTGTAGGCAATTGTAGCTGTGCGTAAAGCCCAGGGATCAAGCCTAATTGTGTATTCGTGTCTAAACGAATAAGTAAGCTGCGCGCGCTATTGTCCGCAACAGGGACTATTTCACTCACTGTAGCCGAAATAGTTAAATTGAGCGATGGCAGTACTACGTTTAAGTTATCCCCTAGTTCTAATTTTACTGCTTGTTGTTCACGTACATTAAATTCAACCTGTAATTGCAATGGGTTATATACAGTAATGAGTGGCTTACCCGGTGTTGCGGTATCGCCAGGCTCTGTTAAGCGCTCAACCACCACACCCGAAATGGGTGCCGTTATTTGAGTATAATTTAATGCCACTTTGGCTTGTGCTTGTTGCTGCTTAGCGGCGGCTAAATTAGCCGTGAGGTTATCAAATTTAGCTTTAGCGTCATCTACTTCGCTAACAGATACTAACCCTTTAGCATTTAAGTTAGTCAGTCTGGCTAATTGCTTTTGAGCTTGCGTCAACGATGCTTGCACGGCGTTAATATTAGCGTCGCTTTGTGCCAACGCCGCTTTAAAATCATCTTGCTTGAGGGTAATAAGTAAATCGCCCTTAGTGACTTTATCGCCCGCTCGTACCTTTAACTGCTCAACCTGCGCCATCACATTTGATGAAATTTGCGTATTTTGTTTTGCTATTACACTACCCGGCACTTGCTCACTACCAGTAATGCTTTGCAGGGCAATGGTGACGCGCTCACCCTGATAATTACTGTGTTGTGATTCTTTTAAACCAGCAGTTTGTTGGTCAGAAAAGCTGCCAGCCATGTAAAGCACAGCCATAATAATTACCAATAAAGCGATTAAAGCGCCGATTAGTTTTGATTTACCCTGCATGCGCTTCACCCTCTGAACTTGCAAACACTAAATAATAAACAAGTGGCACTACAAATAACGAAAATACAGTAGACGCCACAATACCAAAAATTATCGCAATCGCGAGCCCGCTAAATACCGGGTCTAGTGTGATTACTAAGTTACCCAATAAGGTCGTGCCTGCGGTTAATAATACAGGACGCATACGCACTGTTCCTGCAGCAACCAGCGCATCTTTTATAGCCATGCCTTGGCCTCGTGCTTGATTAATAAATTCAACTAAAATAAGCGAATTACGAACCACAATACCAGCAAGGGCAATCATCCCAATCATCGCTGTGGCGGTAAATAGTACCGGCTCAGGAGCGCCGGCTATAACACGCTCTCCAAACTGATTTAAAAACCAAAAGCCTGGCATAATACCTATAACAGTGAGCGGAATAGCCGACATAATAATTAACGACAAGCTCGCAGATTGTGTTTGTACACGTAAAATAATAAATATGGCGCTAAGCGCAAAGGCAAATGCAATTCCCATATCCCTAAACACATCTATGGTAATGCGCCACTCTCCCTCGCCACTAAAGTTAGCATAAGTGCCTTTAGGTAACTGCCATGGCACAGTACCGCCATTATTAAAAAAGTGGCGGTTTATCCACGGTGTTTTTTCAAAATAGTTAGGCTCGGCGTTAAAATCAGCATTTACGTCTGCAATAACTTCTGCGGGCGTTCGCCCATTTAGCTCAGCCATAACATAAATTACATCGCGTTGATCTTTACGAACCCGAATGTCAGCAACCTGATGTTGCGTAAATTTACCTAATTCTGAAAGCGACACTAATGGCCTTGGTGCACTTTGTAAGCCAAATTCATTACTGGTTTTAGCTAAATCTCTATCCCCCCTGACTTGCAATGCAAGTAATTGCGAAATTTGATTACGCTCGCTGTATGGTAACTGTAATTTAATATCAACAGGCTCTGTTTCGTTACTTACGTAAAGCACACCCACGGTTTCACCTTGTGTGGCAACACTTAACGATTGAGCAATATTTTGAGTGGAAATGGCACTGAGTGCTGCTTTGCTCTTATCGGTTACAAAACGCTGCAAAAGTGAAGGTGCAACCAAAGAGGTATCCACTTCAACTACGTGTGGCTCTTGCTTTAAACGTTCAGCTAATTGTTTAGCTGCTTGGTAATGAGTTTGCTGATCAACAAAATCATCTCGGTAAACCTCAGCAACTAAAGTACTTAATACCGGCGGCCCAGGAGGCACCTCAACAACTTTTATTACTATGCCTTGTTTTGCTAAAGGTGCGAGCTGTTTACGTAAGCGCATAACCACAGCATGTGATTGATGCTCGCGTTCAGACTTATCAATCAATAACACTCTTAGCTCTGCTAAATGTGCAGCTTCACGGCGATAATAGCCACGTACCATCGCATTAAAATCCATACTTGAAGGCTTACCAACGTACGCTGCTATTTCACTTACTTCGTTTAATTGCCATGTGAGTGTTTGCACCTGTTGAGTAAAGGCAGCCGTTCGTTCTAAATGTGTTCCCTCTGGCATATCTATTAATACTTGTAGCTCGTTTTTATTATCAAATGGTAATAGCTTTAAAGGCACCAAACGCATAACCGGTAGCATGGCGCTAATAATAAATAAAATTAATGTGCCCCATAATACCCATTTTGCGCGCTGCCTTGAGACAAGCAATGGGCTTAATAACGTTTGATAAATACTTATTTTTGGCTCAACTTCTGTGTGGGTATCTGTATTGGGCTTGAGTAACTTCATCGCAAGCCAAGGCGTTACAAAAAACGCCACAATGGTAGACACCATCACGCTGATTGGAACATTAAATGCCATCGGTGCCATGTATGGCCCCATCATGCCGGTAATAAATGCCAGCGGAATAAATGCCATCATAATAGTTAAAGTAGACATAAGTAACGCACCGCGAATTTCGCTCATTGCGCCAACTATTTGCTGTTTTTTATTGCCTTTTTTATCTAAAAAACGGCTTATATTATCAATGCCTGTAATTGGGTCATCGACCAATAACCCTAACGATAAAATAAGTGCAAATAACGTTACTCGGTTAATGGTATAACCAAACGCAAAATCCAGTGACAGTGTAATGCCATAGCAAATAGGCACAGCTAACCCAACAACAATGGCGGGTCGCCAACCCAAAAATACCCCAACAAAAATCACTACCGTAAATACAGCAAACACCAAGCTTGATGTTAAATTATTTACTTTTTCATTGGCGGTCTGCCCGTAATCTCTTAATACCGAATAACTCACCTCGGGCGGTAAAAGCGTGCGTGATAACTCAGCCATCATTTGATGAACATCGTTTGCAACCGCCACAGCATTCGTGCCTGTTTGCTTAGCCACACTTAATGTGACCATAGGTGAGTGTTGCTCATTAGAAGATTGTGCAAGCCATTGGTAATGTTCAATCTCACCAGGGCCGTCAATCACGTTTGCAATATCAAGTAAGTAAACACTTTTACCATTTACTACATTAACTACAAGCTGCTCTACTGCAGACTTATTACGTAAAACGTCACCTGCTTGCAGGGCTATTTTTTGCTGGCCATTTATAACACTGCCCACCTGTGTGAGCTGATTAGATATATTTAATGCATAAAGTACATCGTTTATAGTCGTTTGGTGAGCAGCCAACGCGCTGGCATTTAAATTGATGGTGAGCGTGCGTTTACGCCCAGCAATCACTTTTACCTCGCTAGTGTTTTCAATACGTTGTAAACCATTAGCAATTTCGTTTGCAAATCGCGTTAATTCGTAATCGCCATACAGCTGCGGATCTTTGCTGTATAGCCCAAGCATAACAATGGGAACATCATCAACTTCAATGGGCCGAATTTGCCAGTGTTCAATAACAGAAGGCATTGTATGCTGGTAACTATTAAGCTTGGCGTAGGTATCTAAAATAGCTTGTTCACGATCATGGCCCACCTCAAACCTAAGTGTCACCACGCTAGCGCCAGTTTGTGTGGTTGAGTAAATATGTTCAACACCGCCAAGCTGGGCAAGTAACTTTTCAAGTGGTTGAGTCACCAACCGTGTCACTTCAGGCGCTTCAACGTTAGGAGCCGATACATATATATCGAGCATAGGCACCACTATTTGCGGCTCTTCCTCGCGAGGTGTTTGTTTTAAAGCAAACAGACCTAACAAAATTGATAACACAAAAATAATAACTGGAATACGACCCGTTAAACTGCTTTTTACTGCATTATCAATCATATTCATGGCCACTACCCCTTACAAAACAAACCATACAATGTGCCCAAAAGATGAATAGCATTTTGATCAATCACACGGTAATAAATAGTTTGTCCTTCACGGCGAGTAGCAACAATATTCGTTTTTCTAAGGGCAGCCAAATGCTGAGAAAGTGCCGACTGCGCTAACGGTACCGCTTCATTAAGCTGCGTTACACTCATTTCGGTATCTTGCAATGAACATAAAATCATTAAACGATTTTTATTAGCTAAAATTTTTAATAGCTGCTCTGCTTGATCAACATTCCCCGCCATAGCAGTAAAATCAATATTCATATAAAGCTCTAATAATCTAATGTGATAGCAGTATAAATTGTTACATTAGAAAAGTCTAATATTAGGATTTACTAATATATAAAATACGATTATAGTAATTATGTATTTAACTGGATAAGTGACCGACTATAATGAAACTCAATATTGCGCTTCGTCTGATCGCAGGCATAATGATTGTGATCTCAATTTTATTACAAACCTATCACGATCCTAGGTGGGTATATTTTACTGTGTTTATTGCCCTAAACTTAATGCAATCGGCTTTCACTAGCTGGTGCCCTATGATTACACTACTACGCAAATTTGGCGTTAAGGAATAAATATAATGCTTACTTCTATCCCCGATTTACTAAAAGTTATTACACCTAACCAACGACGTATTGACGCTGAGCAAGCAAAACAAGAGATTAGCGAAAACAAGGGCTTACTTATTGATGTGCGCGAACCCGCAGAACATGCCACCAATCCTGCTGTAGGCGCAATTAATATTCCGCGCGGATTACTAGAAATGAAGTTAATGGAAATAGAAAAAGACGCTTCCCGTCCTATTTACTTACATTGCGCTAGTGGCGCACGCGCCACATTGAGTGCTGAAGCAATCACACGTATAGGGTACGAAAACGTCACCGTTATTACTTGTAACGCAGCGCAAGTGTGTGACGCTTTTTAATTATTATACACCCAAATAATTAGGGCCTTAGTTAGTAGACTCGACGATAAAAAATCGTCGAGCTGACTTATTCAGGTTGGACTTAATTTGTTTGAAAATAAAAGCGCGTTTCTGATATTTTTTCAATAATGTCATATTCCAAGCCCATGTGGTTATACTCACCTTGAGTTGGCATTCTTGAACTGTAATTAACAACAACACCCCAATGGTTATCACTCACTCCTCCAAAAATTATGCTCATGCTTTTGTCATCATTTTTAGTGATAGCAGCAACATTATAAGCATTCATTAACTCCCTAACTTGCTTAGTTTCTGCTGATAACGTCATTAACTCTTCATTTTCACCTAACTCAAAAACTTTATAATTAGCTGAGGGAACAAATCCCGCATACTTAGATGGATAATAAGTAACAAGTTGAGCTGGCGTGAAAAATGTATTATTTATTCGATAAACAAACATGTCTGTTTGCTGAATAAGATTTAGATCTTTTGACTGATTGAATTTAAGTAGCTCATTCATCGTTACTTTTAAAAAGTCGTCAATTAAGCCTAACCGTTCTTCTTTGCATGCTTGTTTTTTACATATCGTAACAGTAGGTAATTTGGAGAGTTGTGCCTTATTTATATTTAAAAAATTACGACCCAAAACACCTAAATTAAAGTTTGCAAACGCTTGTTTATCTTTATCACTTTTAAACTTAGTCGGATGAATATCAAGAAAACTAAAAGGATAAAATAACGGCAGATACGCGAGAGGTAAATCACTTTTAGGTAATATATCTCCAGCATGCTTTAGCAATGCTCTATATTCTGCGTCTATATCCTCATTAAAATAAGGTGGCATACCACTGGCCTTAATCGTAGCCGCATTAATCAATAAAAATAAAAACAGTCCATATCTCAGCATACTTTTTTAAGTTCCTTAGTAAGTGCTTTTTTGTGTAGCAAAAGCTATTTTTTTTCATCAAGTAGCGTAACAAGCATGTTCTCTATGTTTTTTACGCTATAGGTAAGTGCACGTATTAACTCTAGTTGGCTTTGCGGGGTTTCTTCATTTGATGATTTTGCTGGTGTGTTTGCAGTTAAGTTATCTTTTTGCTCAAGTATGGCTTCTCTGAATTCACTGGCATTTTCAACACCAAGTAATGACACTAATGCACCGTGGCCAGACTGCCCTGCTGTTTCAAAACTTAACCGATACAGCCCAAACATGCGCATTATTGGGCCTTGACTTAGGCCTACATCTGTTATTTTTTCTAGCGGTATTGATTTTTCTTCTTTAAAAAATATCCCGCGTTTTACAACGAGTTTTTGCGTAAGTAATTGTGCCGACATAGCTGCCAATATTCGCCCTCCCACTAGCCACACTATCGCTAAAACAATGGGTAACAACGGAATCGTCACGAGTGCTAGTACACTAAAAAAAGTGGCCATTAACATCCAGTATTGCTGCACTTTCGGGTCGAAAGATGCACTTTTTAAAACGAGATTATTCATGTGTTTATCCTTAATTTAATTTGGGTGCGTATCCTGTACTAGATCGTTTTTTCACCTTAAAAAACCCAAATTACGTTAACAATGAAGTTAATGCAATTGAGCTACTTACATTCAAACAAACTTTCACACACTCTTTTACAAACAACTGCAGCATATAAAGCTACACTAAACCCAGTTATAGCTAATCACCGGTTAAGGATAGAGTGTTATCCGTCTGAATATAAAACTATTTTTTTCTTATCTTACATTCAAGGTATTTTATGAATCCTTATATTAAAAACTCAATACAGATAATAGTAAGCACCTTTGCGCTTTGTAGTATCAGCGCTCAAGCTGAATCACAATTTTCGTTAGGGGGCGGTGTTATTTCTACCAGTTCACCTTATGCGGGAACCGATAATAAAACCTTAGTGTTACCTATGATCACTTACGAAGGTGAACGGCTCAGCTTGAGAGGGCTGTCTCTTGACTATAAATTATTAGAACATAACGGATTTAATTGGTCACTTGTGCTTGAACCAGGTGATAACTTTGATACCTCCGATTCAGACCTTGCAGCAATAAAGGCTTTGAACGATCGAAAGCTGTCACTTTATGCTGGTACACAAGTGAGCTACAGCGCAGGCTTTGGCAAAATTACGGCCAGTGCCACTCATGATGTAATAGGCCACGGTGATGGCGCTAAATTTAAAACCAATTACAGCTACCCTATTAAGTTATCTAAGCAATTAATGCTTGTTCCTTCTGTGGGTGTTGAGTTAAACAGCAGTGATATATCTAACTATTATTATGGTGTAGCCCAAGGCGAATCAAGCACGTATGCGCCTTACAAACTAAGCTCTACAGTAAACTACAATGCGGGGTTATTTTTAATGTATTACATTAATAAAAATTGGAACGCGAATGCCATGGTTAATTACAAGCAACTCGACTCAGACATTGAAGACTCTCCAATTATTGATACCGACTACTCTACAACCTTTATGATGTCGGTTAACTATCGTTTTTAATATGACTTTAGTTGGGTATTAATTAGGCATTAAAAAAGCCGAGCAGGATTGTGCTCGGCTTAGGTCTGGGAAAATATAACTGCTACTGTTTATCTATAAGTATGCTCACATTTTCTCTATCTGGACCTATTACCTTAAAGGTGTAAGTACCTTGTTCGGTAATATTGAGTGCTATATTAGCGCCTATGGCTTCGAGTGAAGTAAGCTGACCAACAGTGGCTACAGGTGCATCACCTGTACCGCCATAATCAACGGTGCTCCAATCTTCAGACGCTACTTTAAACTCATAGTCGCCCGCTTCTAACTCTATGGATGTAGAGTAAACCGCATTACCTTGGTACATCAGTGGGTTGTCTGTACCCCACCCATTTAAACTGCCGCGAATAAACACCGGTGTTTGTGCAAACATTTCAGCGTTAAGTACTTTCAGTGATACGTTATTTAAATCACTGGCGTCAAATATAAACTGGTATTCACCTTCTTCTGCAATATCCATGGTCATATTTGCGCCTGCAACCGATAACTGCTCTGCAGTGCCTATCATTACACTTGCATCACTCTCGCCAGAGCCATAATCAACAGTGCTCCAATCTTCAGACGCTATTTTAAATTCATAGCTTGCAGCACTCAGTGTTTTAGTAAAAGTATAAATACCTTTACCTTGATAGCTCAGCTCATCGGTTATTCCCCATCCATTAAGCGTCCCACGCACATAGATGGCAGTACCCACAAATGGCTCTTCATTATATAAAGTAAGTGTTGGATTTTCTGGGTTTGAAGCATCAAGCGAAAATACATAAGTTGCATCAATAACAGCACTAAAGGTCATGTTTGCACCTGAGCGCGTTAATGGCTCGCTTTGATTTTCAACAACGTCTTTATCGGCATCAGAAAGCGCGCCAAAATCAACCGTTGACCAATCTTCAGAGGCAATTTTAAACTCGTAGTCGCCAGCGCTTAGCGCAATTGCTATACGGTATTCACCTTCGCCAATATAGTCGAATGCATCGCGTGTGCTCCAGTCGTTTAACGTACCACGAACAAACACTGCGGTGCTGCCATAAGGTACAACATCAGGTGCGCCTACGGTTGCATTTGCACTTAAACCAGTACCTTGGCTCTCACCTTGGTTTTTAGTGAAAACAGCTAACGTGTAAGGCGGTACAGTAAATGTGCCTTCGTTTTCGCCAGCAGCAAAATTAGCACTGGTCATGCTTGTATCAACACTGTTTTTTAATACATCGTGTAATTCAAAGCCCGCTGCGGTAGCAATAGTATGACTAAGAGTTTGCTCGGTTGCGTTAATCACGACAACAAGCGCATCAAGTGCTGGGTCTAAGTCTGTTAGCCCTTCGCCATCATCAATGCTCATTACAATTAAGCCATGTTGCTGGTTTTTACCCACATTATGAAATCCGACACGGTCAATAACATCTTGCTCCGTGGTTAATCTAAATAGTGGGCTGCTGCTACGTATTTGTAAAAACTCGTTAAATACATCACCTGCATAGGCTATGTCTTGCGGCATTGCCTGTGCATCTGGATTAGCAGAAATAGGCATAATTTCAGACCATTTTTCTTGGTTCTTCTCTGCGTTTGGTAAACCAATGTTCCAGTTATTATTTTCCTTGGTTAAATCAACAGCATTAAACCAATCACCGGCATTATAGCTATCACGATCCATTGACTTAGAACGCAGTAAATCAGCGCCCAATTGCATAAATGGAATGCCTTGGCTAATAAGTGGAATAGACAATGCCATGTTGTGCGCGCGCACACGTTGCTCAATACTCATGCTTGATGCATGTTTGTATTGCAACTGATCCCACAGTGTTTCGTTATCATGCTTAGACACGTAGTTAATGCTATCTGCTGGGTCTAATGCATACGCTGTTGGTTGCGTATTCCAAGTAAAGCTATTTCCTTTAGATGAATTACCTTTAAAGTCTTTAAGAATGTAATTTTGTAAGTTGCCCGCCAGCGATAACCGTAACGTATCTTGTTCGGCTAGGTTGCCATCTGTCGGGTTATTACTAAACATTGCACCACCACGCACAGCTTCACGAATACGGTCGTTAAATGTACCGACTTCTGAGCCTGCCATATCAGCCTGTTTAGCTTGTGTGAATAAACGATTGTTAGCTACTTCACCAAAGTCCCAGCCTTCACCGTAAAAATAGTTATCAGGGTCGACTGCTTGCACTGCCTCACGCGCAGCTAATATTGATGATTTAGGCATATGGCCCATTACATCAAAACGAAAGCTGTCATAACCAAAGTCACGAGCAAGAATAACCATTGAATCTGCAACAAACTTATCCATCATCACATGTTCAGTTGCTGTGTTTTCACAACAGGTTGAGCGCTCTATTTCACCACTTACTTCGTTATAACGGTGGTAATAACCCGGTACCAACTTATCAAACACTGATTTTTCCCAGATACCCGACGACGTTGTATGGTTATAAACCACATCAAGCACCACACGAAGTCCTACTTCTTGCAGTGATTGCACCATAGCGCGTGTCTCAACTACGCGAGCAATGCCATCGCTGCTTGATGCATACGAGCCCTCAGGCGCAATAAAGTGATGAGGGTCATAACCCCAGTTAAAACCGTCTAAATCACGCATCGCACTGGCTAATGCTTGTGCATCATCTGAGCCAGGCAAGTAACTTTGCATAATATCGACAATGGTGCTGCTTTTATCTTCGATTTTACACGCATCCGCTTCATCGTTAATACGCTCACATAATTTACCTAAGGTGTCTGTAATTTCCACACGCTGTGAGGCATCTTCTTCAATGGTGCCAATATCAGTTACTGGCAGTAAATGAAAGTGTGTTAAGCCTTTATCAGCTAATTGCTTAAGGTGCTGCATTGGCACGCTTTCAAGTTCAGTGAATGCAAGGTATTTACCGCGGTTTGCTTCGCTTACTGACTGGTCGCGAACACTAAAATCACGTACATGACCTTCATAAATAACCGCATCTTCTGGGTTAGTAATAGTAGGCACAATACGCTCATCCCAACCTTCGGGTTTAGTGTCGTCGTCGCTTAAGTTGATTAGTTGTGAATAAAGCCCATTACTCGATACATTGAGTGAGTATGGGTCGGTACTCCATAAGCTTTCAATTGCTTTAGTGGTTGGGTGATAAACATCAAATGCAAAACGGAAATAATGACGATCGTATTTGCTATCTAAACTGATAGACCAAATACCTGTGTTGCTATCAAACGTCATCGCACTGCTATCAACTTGCGTTTTATTAGCATCGAAAACCGTGATCATCATATTATTTGCAGTGGGTGCCCAAACCGATACATCGATTGCATTGTTATTATAATGCACACCTAGCATGGCTTCATTCGCGTCGCTTTCACCTTGAGTGTAAAGTGCGTCTAATACTTTTGCTGATTGTACAAAGGTCGCTTCTAGCAGCTTGCCATCGGCATCGTAGCCTGCAACAACAAGCTGTTGCTTTATAAGCTGCTTTGCAGCGTTTACATCCCAATTTCCCTGATAAGCAGTCCAATCCATTAAATGCGGTACTTTTACAGCTTGCTCATCACTTAACTCGGTTGTAGTCAGCTCAACAGCTTCACCATTTAGTCCAGTGTCTAAATCAACCACCAAGTCAGCGGTTGCTGAAGAATGCAACTTAATGATTTGTGTAAGCTCATTACTTGGCTTATACAATACTGTATTTAAATCAATCCAATGTGCTGATGCACCATCTATCGCTACCGGACGTTCGCCCAAGCTTAGAATAGGGTATTCAAACACCGAAGGCTCACCATGGATGGTAAAGTTCATACGCTGAAACTTTTCATCGTCCTGCATAAGCGGCATGGTTAAATCAACATCACCAAACGCTTTACCCGATCCTTCGGTACCAATGTGCACAATAAAATTAGCACACTCGTTATAACCTTCTTTGAGGTTAATTATCCAGTAGGCACCGTAGTTTGGGTCAATGCCATCATATTCATGGCCGTTAGCCCAATCGCTCGTGTCAAATGGAGGTGCATAAGCATCACACACATCATTATTCCACGAATGTAATCGGTAACCTTCGTAGTTATCGTCAGCTAAACGGTTATAAAATAAAACCGCCTCACCTTCACCTGCAAATACAATAGGATCAGGCAATGTTGGGTCGGCGCCCACAACACAGCTTTCGTTTTTTTCATCTGGTACAGTCGGCGCTGCACACGTTATAGGCTCAGGGTCCACACATTGCGAACCTGCTTCATTTGGTACTTGTGGCACATTGCAGGTTAAAAGCTGCTGTCCTGACTCAACCTCATCTGTCCCACCACATCCTGCTAATATCATTAACCCTAAGGCTATTAGCAAATATTTAGACATTGTTATAATTTTCATTTTTAAACGCTCCGTTTGCTAATTAATGACTGTATGTAAAACCAAGATAAAACTGACGACCAAAGTACTGAGTAGTCCCTGTTCGTTGCTGCGACCCAAAGTAACTTTGGGTTGGTTCATCGGTTAAGTTATTAACTTGCAAAAGCATGGTGAGTGAATCGCTAAAGCGATAAGACGTTTGAAAATCAATGACGGTTTCAGCATCAAAATTAACCACCTGTTCGTTAATGGCAACCTGTTCTGATACAAACTCATCGCGGTAACGCACATTAAGGCGCGTTTCAAAATCGTCTAAGGCATAAAATAACGTGGCATTTAGCACATTATTAGACAACCCAGGTAAAGATTGAACGAGAGTATCGCCCCCTAAACTGGTGATCGATTCAATTTCACTTTCGGTGTATGAGTAGCTTGCGTTAGCGCCCAAACCATTAAATGGTTCAGGTAAAAAGGTAAACACTTGCGTATAAGCAAGCTCTAGCCCTCTAATGTAGCCACCCTCGCCATTATTAACTGCCGTGGTATAAATACCGTTGGTCGTTGCAACTTGCTCGCCACTGACTGGATCTTCTATTGAGTCAGGTACGTTAAAGCCATTACCTTTAAAATCGAAGTTTTCGATTGATAAGGTTTCTACAAACGAGTCTATATTTTTATAAAATAGCGCCGCAGCGATAGTACCGTTACCTTCTTCAAAATAATATTCGTAAGATAAGTCGTACTGGTCAGCATAAAAGGGTTTTAAAAATGGGTTGTTATTACTTGAACCGTTAATAACACCATCGTCACTTACGTTTGCGCTGGCATCGCCCGCTAAGCGGTTTATTGGTGCACGCGACATGACTTTAGCCGCAGCAAAACGAACTAGCGAGTTGTCGTTAAGTTGCAGGTTTAAATTTAGCGAAGGCAGGTAATCGGTGTATTTAGTGCCTAATACATTAGGCGCGTATAAATCATTTACAATGCCATTCTCATCAACAATATTTTGCGCACCTAAGCGCGCATCGCCTGCTACGTTTTCAAGTACGGTTGCCGATTGATCGGTTTCGATACGGCGCACACCCACATTACCCGATAGGTTAAGCCCGGCAATTTGCGTGTTAATGTTTACCATAACGTACGCGGCTAACACATCCTCAAATACCGAGCCGCTTTGCAACACTGACCACGAATAGTTCGTTGTGTAACCTTGCGCGTCGTCTACGCCATCGGCGTTGCCCCAGGTTTGCACTGGCTGTGGCGTGCCATCTGGAAACCACGCATTAAGCGCTTTATCTAAATCAATGGCTAAATACGATGGAAAATAACTAAAGTCGCCCTGCCAATCAACCACTGATGCCATATCGTCGGTTAAACGCAAAGGGGGCTGCGTTGATGAAAATGCCCCATCGTTACCGTACTCAAATACCGAACGCTTTCGGCTGTATTCTCTATCTGAATAGCGCGCACCAAACTCTACTGAGCTAAAAATGTCGCTTTCTAACTCGTATTTAAAGTCGAGTCTAAATGCCGTTACTTCATCTTCGGTTTGATCAGGGTAAATACCATATTTACTGACCATTACTCGGTCTATATCACTAAAGGCGGCCGCCTGATTAAACCCAACGTCAGGTAAATTTAAACCATTTAATTGATAGTTAATTGCAACGTTGTTATCAAATACCGGCGTTTCTGCATTGGCATCTTCTGCTACTAAGCTCCACAGTAAGCCATTTCTAAAATTACTTTTTGCGCGAGAAAGCGCTACATCGGCATTAACATTTAGTCTATCGGTTACTTGCCAATCGGCATTAACGCCAAAGCTGTCTACTTCGTCAAAATCTTGGTTGTCGTCATTCACTATTTCAACACGGGTATAACTTTGCGAAGTACGATTAACCGCTGCACCAATTACAGCATTGCCATCAAGTTGTGCATTTGCGTATGCTGCCGAGGGGCCGCCTAATTTAACCCTAAAACCACGGGCAAATGACTCTTTATCAAAGCGAGATAAAAACGCATCACCTTTTAATTTAAAATTATCTACCGGTGCCCACTCTATGGCAGCTAAATAACCATTACGGGTTTCTTCACCGCCTAAATGCTGTAACTCAAAGCCTTCGCTAATGTATTCACTTTCTGGGCTATCTATGGGGCCATTTGTGTCGTTTGGTGCGCCATCAACATCTTTTCTATCGTTGTATGCAAGGCCAATGAACTGTGTTGCTACACTTGGTTGAAACAAACGCGCAAACCCCAGTGCCACACCTAATGTATCGTCTAAATATTTACCTTGATACGAAAAGCTAATACGGTCGCCAAATTCAGTGGCATCCGATACCTCAGATGCACGGTCGTTATACATACCGCGCACATTAGCTACAAATTTATGTTTTTGATCATTATTAAGCGGGCTGGCAGTTTCAAGCTCTACCGTACCGGCCACACCACCTTCTATAAGCGATGCCTTTGGCGATTTATATACCGCCGCAGAGCTAATTAATTCTGATGGGTATTGGTCAAACTCAATACTGCGGCTACCACTTGTAGATACCTGCTCACGACCGTTAAGTGTTGAAAATACAAAGCCGCCCGAAAGCCCGCGTATATTAATTTGTGCAGCCTGCCCACCAGTACGCACAGCTGAAATACCCGGTAAACGAGTCAATGCATCGGCCATTGAAATATCAGGCAAGGCGCCTAAGTCATCAGCAGAAATTTGCTCCGAAACGGTATCGCTAAATCGCTTTTGGTTAAGCGATTGAATTAAGCTGCGACTAAAGCCGCGCACTTCAATCACTTCTACATCGGTTTGAACTTGAGCGGGTTTACTCGTGTCTTCAGGTGGCTCTTCAGTAGCTGCAATAGCACTATTGGCGGCAAATAATGCCAGCATGAGCGCATTTAATTTAAACTTTTGCATGTGTGTGCCTTTTGGTTATTGTTTTGTGTGGTGTGTCAGTGCAGTAAAAACACACCCAACAAATTGTAACCAAAAGGTGAATATTTTGTGATGAATACGTATGCAGTATAGCCCACTTAGGCTGTAGCTATTTTGAGCAATTTAGTTAGCAATAGCTTAAATACTCACTACCACCCTAATGGCTAAGGCAACAAATACAAAACCCAGTACTTTGTCTAACCATGGATTGTGTTTAGTAAACCCAAAACGGTTTTTAGAAAGCTCTGTTAGGGCGGCAACAAGTAAGTACCAACCGGTATCAATCACAAATACAGTTAAACACATCACCATTGCAATGCTTAGGGTAAGATTTTCTGGATCAATAAACTGTGAAAACAAGGCTAAAAAGAAAATAGCAAGTTTGGGATTTAAAAAGGCAATGGCAAACCCATCTTGTAATGCTTTAATGCTACTTACTTCGCTATTTTGTATTTTAAGTTCATCATTGTTGGGTTTAGACAATAAAATTTTAATTCCTAGGTAAGCTAAATAGGCAGCGCCTAAATACACTAACACCTGATACACAGTAGGAAACTGCAGCATTAACGCACCCAAACCAAGTAATGAGGCTCCCGCATATAATCCCACTCCAATCCCGTGACTTAGCGCCGCTAGCATGCCGTTTTTCATACTGCCGTTAAGCGAATGCTTTAATACAACCGCAAGGCTTGGACCCGGCGACATTGCGCCCATCATACAAATAGCCACTAGGCCTAACCACATAGAAAGAGTCATTTACAGCTCGTCAATTTCAATAAATAATGTATAACCATGCACTTGCCCATAAAAACCGGTTATTGGCACTGCGCTAATTACCTTCCAGCCATCTTGATTTAATTCCTGTATGCGATCATTCAGCGCCGCTATGTCTACCCCACCCATAAAGCGGGTCTTTCTAAATTCGATTACTTTTTGCATTTAAATCCCTGTGTATTTTATAACGTGTATTGAAAATCGTAGTTATGTACACCGTTTTCAATGCGTATTTTCATACTACCCGCTAATCCTTCTAGCTCATCAGTGCCTGAGTCGGGAATTACATTTAAAATTAGGCTGTCTTGGCCTTTATCCATTGTGCCAAAATGCTGTAATACAAAGCTGCCTTTTTTGCCTTCAAGCTCGCCTATTACTTGCTCAATTGCTACATAACCGGCACTGCCTTGCACTGGCGTCATGGCGCTTAACATTTCGCCTTGGCTAGTAGCATTAAGTGCGCCTTTAAATGTTTTATCAATAGACATACGCCCTAAATTAATGCCGTTTTGACCTTTGGCATAGCCATCTATTGGGGCTAATGCCACCGTAAATTGGCCTGTTATTATGTTGCTTGTCATAACGATTCCTTATTGATGATTTTTAAAGCTATTGATTTTTAATTCAATGATGCCATATCTATACCTCAACTTATAAAAAGAATCCACTATGCCAAACATTACCCCCGCAACCGAAAAAGCTGCATTTAGCAGTTTATTGCCTATTTTTGCATTTATTAAACCCTATAAATGGATGGTCGTAGCAGCCCTTGGCGCTTTATTAGTAACGGCTGGTGTTAATTTATCGTTAGGCCAAGGGGTTAAATTTGTTATAGATCATGGCTTTATTGCGGGATCTCAAGCGCAACTTAAACAAGCTGTATTGGTACTTATTGGTTTAATTAGCTTATTGGCTGTAGGCACCTTTAGCCGATTTTATCTAATGTCGTGGATTGGCGAGCGAGTGAGTAACGATATTCGTAAGGCCGTGTTTAACCGTATTGTGACATTGCATCCAAGCTACTTCGAAGAAAACCGCAGTGGCGAGCTTATGTCGCGTTTAACAACCGACACCACTTTACTGCAATCTATTATTGGCTCCTCGTTTTCAATGGCGCTGCGCAGTGCATTAATGCTGGTTGGCGGTTTGGTCATGTTATTAATAACTAACCTAAAACTCACGCTAGTTGTGGTTGCGTGTGTGCCACTAGTATTAGTGCCGATGATGGTATTTGGCAAAAAGGTGCGTAGGCTTGCAAGCTCTAGCCAAGACGCCATTGCCGATATAAGCACCTATGCCGGCGAGATCATTCAAAATATTAAAGTGGTACAAAGTTATAGCCACGAAACGCAAGAGCAACATGCTTTTGCACTTGAAACCGAAAAAGCCTTTAACGTTGCCAAAAGCCGCATTAAACAGCGCTCGTTTTTAATTGCTGCTGTAATATTTTTAACCTTTAGTGCCATCAGCGCAATGCTGTGGGTTGGCGGCAGTGATGTACTGGCAGGCACTATGACCGGGGGTGAACTGGGTGCATTCGTGTTTTACGCTATTATGGTGGCAATGTCGGTGGCTACGGTTGCAGAAGTGTACGGCGAATTGCAAAGAGCGGCAGGTGCAGCCGCCCGCTTACTTGAATTACTTGCGGTTAAAAGTGAAATTGAAAACCCTGAAAACCCGCAAGACGCTCAGCTACAAAATAACGCAAGTTTACCTGCAATCTCGCTTGAAAATATCAGCTTTAATTATCCGTCTCGCCCGGATGTCAGTGCACTTAACAAAATAAGCTTAAGCATTTCGCAAGGTCAAACAGTGGCTATTGTTGGCCCATCTGGCGCAGGTAAAACAACCTTATTTGAGCTACTACAGCGTTTTTACGACCCAGCTAGTGGCGCAATAAAATTTCACGATATTGATATTAAGTCGCTCTCTTTAAACACCCTGCGTGACAAAATGGGCATGGTGGCACAAAACCCTATTTTATTTAGCTCAGATGTAATGCATAACATTCGTTACGGCAACCCAAACGCCACTGATGAACAAGTATACGCTGCTGCAAAACATGCTCATGCCGATGAATTTATTAAACAATTACCACAAGGTTACAACAGCTTTTTAGGCGAGCAAGGCGTTAGGTTATCGGGTGGTCAAAAGCAACGTATTGTACTTGCTAGGGCTATTTTAAAAGACCCTGAAATACTCCTTCTTGATGAAGCAACCAGCGCACTCGATGCGCAAAGTGAGCACCATGTACAAGCCGCGCTTGAGCACTTAATGCAAAATAGAACCACGCTTATTATTGCACATAGGCTAGCAACAGTTATCCACGCAGATATGATTGTAGTGATGGAAAATGGAGAAATTATTGCAACGGGTACTCACCAAGAGTTAGTGGCAAGCAACCCGCTGTATCAAAAGCTGTGTGAATTACAGTTTAATAAGGATTAACCTTCTGTATTTGGCACTATTTGAATTTCTACACGACGGTTTTGAGCTCGCCCGTTTGCAGTGTCGTTAGTGGCAATTGGGCGTGTTTCACCAAAGCCGCTAGTGCTAATGCGCGCTGCCATAATATCTTGGTTGGCTAAGTAAGCTTTTACACTTTGAGCACGTTCGCGCGATAAGTTCATGTTGTAGCTATCTTGGCCTGTGCTATCTGTATGTCCTTCTACGCTTAGGTAGGTTTTTTCATACTTGTTCATAACTTTAGCAATGGCGTTTAGCGTATCGTTAAACCCTGTTGAAATGTATGATTGGTCGGTTGCAAACGTAATATTAGAGGGCATAACCAAGCGTAAGTTATCGCCTTCGCGTACCACCTCAACACCCGAACCGGCTAATTCATCACGAAACGCTTCTTCTTGCTTATCCATGTAATCACCCACGGCAGCGCCTGCTAATGCACCAATAGCAGCACCAATAAATATGCGCTTGTCTTTGTGGTTACCCGTTGCTTTACCTAGCACGCCACCAGCAGCTGCGCCAATTGCCGCGCCTTTGCCGGTATTATTCATTTCACAACCTGAAAGTAATACGGCCACTACTGTAACGCTTAAAAGTGATTTTGATAATGTCATGATGATGTCCTATTCATTTAGAAATTAGCAACAGTATGTAATTACCTGTATGAACAAACTATGAAGTGCGTAACAATCACCTTATAATTTTGTTATTAACCCTACAAAATTGAGTTTTAATAAATATGTCATATTCCTTTGTGACAATTTAATGAATTCAAAAAAGGATACAAGCGCAATGCTAGTTGCTATTTTTAGACAGTTTTTTTTACTTGGCTGCATGAGCTTTGGTGGCCCAGCGGCACACTTAGGCTATTTTAAGCGCCACTTTGTAGATACATTAAATTGGATCACCAACACACGCTACGCGCAATTAATTAGTTTAAGCCAAGCGTTGCCGGGGCCTGGTTCGAGCCAAGTGAGCTTTGCTATTGGCGTTGAACGCGCAGGGATATTAGGTGGTATTACCGCGTTTGTTGGTTTTACGCTGCCATCTTTTTTAATTATGGTGATACTGGCCATTAGTGCACACCAATTTGATGCCGTTTATTATGCCATTATTGCGGGTTTGAAACTATTTGCCGTGGTCATCGTAGCTGATGCCACACTGTCTATGGCTAAAAGCTTTTGCACAAGTGCGGTGCTAAAGTTACTTGCCGTATTTAGCACCTTAGCGCTTGTACTACTGCCGGTGTTAAGCACGCAAATTGCAGTTTTAGTTATTGCTGCAACTATTGGTGCTATATGGCCTTTATTAAAATTAGGCGAGGCAACTCAAAATACGAATACCGACACAAAAAGTAATATTAACTGGGTTGCTCTGAGCTTATTTGCATTGTTACTGGCTATTAGCTTTGCCCCTCTTGGAAAAGAATTTGCATTATTTGCTCCTTTTTACCAAGCAGGCGCTATGGTGTTTGGTGGTGGGCACGTTGTATTACCTGTATTGCAAGCTGGTGTACCTGCGCTGAGCGATGACCAATTTTTAAGTGCTTATGCCAGCGCTCAAGCAATCCCTGGCCCTATGTTTACTATTGCTACTTATTTAGGTGCACAACTTAATACTGCGCAGCCTTTATTTGGCGCACTGGTTGCTACGTTATTAATTTTTTCACCCGGCTTTTTATTAATGTTAGCATTTCAAAAAAGCTGGCTTAACTTGGCTAATAAACCGCGTTTTGCTAGTTCAATTGCCGCACTTAATGCTGCCGTTGTGGGCTTTTTGGCCGCAGCTTTATATTCACCTATTTGGACATCGGCAGTGCACAGCTGGTTACATGTTGGGTTAGTTGTTGTGGCTTTTGCATGGCTACAATTTAAAAAGCCACCTATTTGGTGGCTATTAATATTGTTTATTAGCGTGGGTCTTGCACAGCATTATTGGGCACTTTAATGCTGGGCTTTTCAGTTTGCCCCGCATTGGTTGGTGGGCTTAACTGCCCACTCACACTTTGATAAGCACGTAATCCAAAAATAGGCAGCACGGCAAGTAAGTGATCCATTATTTCGGCTTGCAAATGTTCGTAAGAGATCCAGCGCTTATCTTCACTAAAACAGTAAAACTCAATAGGTAAACCGTGGTTTAACGGTTGAAGCTCTCTCACCATTAAAGTAAGCGAAGAGTTTATTTTACTATGCTGCTTTAAATACCCTTCAGCATAACGACGAAACAGCCCTAAATTAGACACAGGCTCTGGTAATGCCGACACTCGAATATACTCATGTAGCGGAATAGCCGCATCAATTTGCGCTCTAAACTCGTCGTTTACTAGGCAAATACTGTTCATATCAATATTGAGTGAACGCTTAATCCGCCTTCCACCCGACTCTTGCATGCCTCGCCAGTTTTTGAACGACCCGGCCACCAGCATGTAAGTAGGAATCGTCGTAATGGTGTTATCCCAGTTACGTACTTTTACCGTATTTAAGCCTAAGTCTATTACCTCACCATCGGCGCCATAATTATCAACTTGGATCCAATCACCATAAGTAACTAATCGGTTAGCCGCAATTTGTATACTGGCAACAAACCCTAAAATTGTATCTTTAAATACTAATAAAGTGACGGCGGCAATCGCACCAAAGCCCGAAAGAATATATGTCGGTGATTTTTCAAGCACAATACTAACAATTAAAATGCCACACACAATAAAGGTAATTAGTTTTACAACTTGAACAAGGCCTTGAATGGGAACTTCTCGGGCAAAGTCTAATTGGTTATAAATAGCAGCAGCGATACTAACAATACTGCTGATAATAAAACCAGTGTAAATAATTAATAAGGCTTGGCCTATGGTTTTAAGTATTTCAGCCGCTAACTCACCAACCGGATAAAAACTGTCAAAGGTGGCTAAAAACAATACACAACACAGAAGCCCAGCAATACGCTTATTAAGCTTAGTTAACATTGGGGAAAGCGCGCCAATACGCTCAGGCGATAACTTAGTAACCACCTTTTGAATACCTGGCAGCATAAGCCTGCGAGTAAATAAATACACAACAAGTAACGAGCAAATGCCAATGGCGGTAGCCGTTAGTGCACTAAAAAAAGCAGCGTCGGGGACATTTTCAAACCAAGGAGCAATTAGCTCTTGTATATGGGTGTTGGTCATAGTGTTTTGGCTTCCTTACTAATTTGTGCATCTGGCATTGCCTGCTGGGCATAAATACCTGCCAATTGCTTATCTTTTGCAACCCATAAGTCGTTCACATATTGTTGAAAGTTAGCTTTGAACGCTTCATCTGTTTGATAGCTACCTAACATAGTGTCGGTAATAGCCATTACATCAATTGATACGTGAATAGAGTCTAGCTCACCTTTTAATAAGTTGCGGCACACATGATCTGACTTACCGCTATAGACCAAACTGGTATTTAAAATAGCATCAAACTGGGTTCCGAGTACTTCCAGTGCAAAGGCAATTCCGCCAGCCTTTGGCTTTAGTAAGTGCTTAAACGGGCTTTGCTGTTGTGCATGTTTAGCGGGGGTATAACGCGTTCCTTCAACAAAGTTGATAATAGTTGTTGGGTGGTTACGAAAGTTACGACAGCTGTTTTTGGTACGCTCTATGTCTAACCCTTTCAACTTTGGGTTTTTAGCTATTTGCGCTTTGCTTACACGCTTCATAAATGGCATTCCCATCGCCCATGCGCCAGTGCCAATAAATGGCACATACTTTAAATCGTCTTTTAAAAAAAACTTAGGGGCGGGTAACGCATACATCGAACTAAGTACCGTAATATCTAACCAACTCATATGATTACAAATTAGTAAGTACCAACTTTTTGAGTTTAAATCACCTTTTACATCAATTTTAATATCTGGGCAGCCTAGCCATAAACCCAATCGATTACCGTTACACCACCCCCGATAAGCGCTATGTAATAAAAGATTAACAGCATGGATAGGCAGTAATAACTTCACTAATCCTAAAAGTAATACCAATACGCCAAAAATTATAAGGTTAGTAAATAATACGCAGCCTACAATTAGGCCATTTAGCCAATTTGGTAACCATTTTTTTAGCATAACTGTAAGCTCACCGTGTTATTTTGTACTTGTTGGGGCGTCAAGTGATTGCAATGTTTGTTCTTTTTCTTCCCATAAACGGTTTAACTCGCCTTGAAAACGAACTCTAAATTCAGAATCGCCCGTGTAATCACCAATTAGCTCGTCACTTACCGGCATAACATTCACGTGTATATTAATATTTTTTACTTTTCCGCCAGCAAAATCCATAAACGTAGGAATACCGTCAGGGTAATGCAATGTAACGTTCACAACTTGAGAAATTTGCTCACCCATTGCTTGCATAACAAAGGCAATACCACCGGCTTTTGGTTTTAATAAATGCGGAAACGGACTTTGCTGTTTTGCATGTTTACTTTGCGTAAAGCGCGTACCTTCAACAAAGTTAACTACCGTTACAGGCATTTCTTTAAATTTTTCGCATGCTTTACGTGTTGTTTCTAAGTCTTTACCACGTAGTTTAGGGTTCTTTTTAAGCTGGCTTTTACTGGTGCGCGTCATAAATGGAAAGTCGAGTGCCCACCAACATAATCCCAACACAGGCACATAAATGAGCTCTTTCTTTAAAAAGAAATTTAAAAACGGAATTTTACGATTAAATACACGCTGTAATACTAAAATGTCTACCCAGCTTTGATGATTGGCAATCACCAAGTACCAATCTTTTAGTTTAAGAGAGTCTAAGCCCGTTACGTTAAGTTTTGTTGGTGTGAGTAACAACTGGTTTAAGGTATTAAACGACACCCAAATAGTGGCGCACTGCTTAGCAATCCAGCTCAATAACTTTTGTAATGGTTTAATAGGAATAAGCTTTAATAAGCCACAAATAAAAATAGGTATAAACCAAAAAAGTGTGTTTAATGCATAAAAAATAAGACTAAAAACACTACGAATAACTGACATTACTTCTATTCCTTTAACGGTGCGCAGCATTAAACACTGCGCTTTTATACTTAAAAATTAATCTTCAAAATAGGTATAACCTTCAAGGCCCGCATTGAGCTCGGCTAAATAACCCGCTTTACACTGCTCTGAGGCGTCTAGTTTATTAATTTGATAAGCAAAATTTTCAGCTAAAATAGCACTATCGTAATCAACAAACTTTAATACATCCTTAACGCTATCACCTTTTATGGCATTGGTTAATACATAGCCGTCGTCGTTTAGCTCAACATGCACTGAATCGGTATCACCAAAGAGGTTATGTAGGTCACCTAAAATCTCTTGATACGCGCCCACCATAAACATAGCAAGGTGGTATTGTTCGCCATGCTTATATTCAGGGATTGGTAAGCTGGTTTCAATACCTGCACCTTCAACGTATTCGCGTATTTGCCCATCCGAGTCACAAGTAATATCTTGGATAATGGCGCGCTGAGTAAGCGGTTGCGTTAAGTTTTCGATTGGCATAACCGGAAACAACTGCTGTATGCCCCACACATCAGGTAACGATTGAAACAGTGAAAAATTAACAAACAGTTTATCGGCTAATTTTTCATTTAAATCGTCAAGTACTTCTCGGTGTGCGCGGGCGTTATTACTAAGCGATGCACGCACGCGGTGTAAAATAGTAAAATAAAGCTGCTCTATTTTCGCCCACTCTAACATGCTTACTAAACCATGTACGTACTGATCGTGAGCTTCGCTAAATAAGTGCATCGCATCGTGGTAAATTTCTAGCGCCATGCGCGGATTTAAACGCTGTAAGCATTGCCACATTTCATCAAGCACTAACACGCTGTTTTCAAGCGGTGGTTCTGGATTTAAATGATTGGGTGCTTTTTCAACGTCAATCACATCGGTGATGAGTACCGCATGATGCGCGGTTAAAGCACGGCCTGATTCTGTAATAATAGCCGGATGGGTTAAATCGTGTTGGTCGCACACCTCAGCAAACGCGTTGACTACGTTACGAGCATACTCTTCCACTGTGTAGTTCATTGAGCACGCACTACGAGAGCCCGACCCTTCATAATCTACGCCTAAACCGCCCCCAACATCTACGGTATTGAGCGGAACACCTAACTGTGTTAATTCTGCAAAGTGACGCGCACATTCACGAAGTGCGCGGTGTATATCACGTATATTGGCAATTTGAGAGCCAATATGAAAATGCACCATTTGCATCAAGTGTAATTTATTGTGTTTTTTAAGCACTTCTACCGCACTTAATACTTGCCCTGCAGTTAAACCAAACTTACCTTTTTCGCCACCGGTATTTTGCCACTTACCTTTACCCACCGAATTTAAACGAATTCGAATACCTATTGCAGGTTCAATCCCCAAATTATCGATTTCTTCAAGTAAAGTAGTTAGCTCAGATAGCTTTTCTACTACTATTTTTACGCTGTGCCCCATAGCTTGGCCAATGCACGCTAAACGTAAAAACTCACTGTCTTTATAGCCATTACATACAATAGTGATTGGCTCTTTTGCCACACCTAAAATAGCCATTAACTCTGGTTTTGAGCCCGCTTCAAGGCCAACTAACCCGCTTGGATGCGCCAATAATTTACTAACAACAGAGCGCTGCTGATTTACTTTGATAGGATAAACACAGGTGTATTTACCATTGTACTCACGACTGCTGCGCGCTTTAGTAAAGGCATTAGTAAGCGTATCGACACGGTTTTTTAAAATGTCGGTAAAGCGCACTAAAACAGGCAGTGTTAACCCTTGCTGTTTAAACTGCTCAGTTAAATCGGTTAAAGAGATTGCAGCTTTGCTTTGATCGCCGTCGGGGTAGGCAACCAACTCGCCTTGTGCATTAATATCAAAATAACCATCACTCCAATGAGCAACATTATAAGTGGCACGTGCTGTTTCTAAACCCCAGGTCATGGCAACTCTTCTTTCGTCAATTAGGTATAAAGGCGCATTTTAATACGTCGCTATCTCCTAGGCTAACAAAAATTGAACTTTCACTCACTCCTAACTAACTTTATTCGCTAAATCAGTTAAAATGTCATTGAGCAAACTGCCAAGCACTGGCAGAATTGCCCTTTTTTTACCTCAACCTAAAAAGTGTATCAGCAACTATGGCAAACTTAGATCAAAGTAAGTGGTTTACTGAAATTAGCGATCGTGACGGCAGCGCATTTTCATTACGTATTAACAAAAAGTTAGATGAAAAACAGTCTCCTTTTCAAAAAGTAGAAATGTTCGAAACCACAGACTTTGGTAATTTAATGATCATCGACGGTTGTACCATGGTATCAACCCGCGAAAACTTTTTTTATCATGAAATGATCAGCCATCCTGCACTTTTAGCACACCCAAACCCTAAAAATGTGGTTATTATTGGTGGTGGCGACTGCGGCACGTTACGTGAAGTATTAAAGCACCCTAGCGTAGAAAGCGTAACGCAAATTGACATAGACGAAGTAGTCACACAAATGTCGTTAAAATACTTCCCAGAGCTTTGCGAATCTAATAACGATGCACGCGCTACAGTTATGTTTGACGATGGTATTAAGTACATGCGCGAAGCAGCTGGTGAGTCTATCGATGTTGTTATTGTTGACGGCACAGACCCGGTAGGACCTGGCGAAGGTCTATTTAACCATGCATTTTACACAAGCTGCTTAAATGCACTTCGCCCTGGTGGTATTTTAGTACAGCAAAGTGAATCGCCACTTATGCATATGCCACTACTGGTTGAAATGCGTGAAGCGATGCTAAGTGTTGGCTTTAACGATTTACAAACATTACCATTCCCACAACCAATTTACCCAAGCGGTTTATGGTCGGTAACTCTTGCTCGTAAGTCTGAAACCTTTAACGGCTTCAGAGAAGATGGCGCAGCACAAATAGCCGAGCAAAGTGAATACTACAACAGCGGTATTCACCATGGTGCATTAGCAACACCTAACTTTATGAAACGCGCGTTTGATAAAAAATAATAAATGTTAATACGCCAAAAAGGGAGCTCTACAGGCTCCCTTTTTGTTATATTAAACCTTAAACCGGTTAACTAATCGATTAAGTTCATCTGTTAGCTGCTCCATTTTATTTGATACATCTTGCGTTGTGCGCGCCAGCGACCCACCCTCTAAGGTTTGATCGTTAAGTGACGATAAGTTATGGCTTATTTCATCAGAAACCGTTGTTTGCTCTTCCGTAGCTTGCGCAGTTTGCATCGCCATATCGTTTACTTTAGTCGATGAGCTTTGCATAGCATTGAGTATATCGTTAGTTTGTGAAAACGACTCCACAGCATCATCTGCAAATTGCTTACTTTCATCGATGGCTTTAATTGACTGCGATACACTCGATGCAAACAGCTCAATCATTTGTTGAATATCGTTGGTACTATCTTGTGTGCGCGTAGCAAGCGTTCTTACTTCGTCAGCCACAACCGCAAAGCCTCGCCCGTATTCACCAGCGCGTGCCGCCTCTATTGCCGCATTAAGTGCTAATAAGTTTGTTTGCTCTGCTATGGCGCGAATGACCTCTAAAACTTTAGCGATATTGTCAGAGCTTTGCTGTAGCTCTGTAGAGCGAGCCATTGCTTGCTCCATATTGTTAGAAAGGGAAGTTATACGCGAACTAGAGTTAGCCACTGCACTAAGTCCTTGTTGAGCCAGTTTTAACGAGTTATCGGCTTCGCTTGATGACTGCTGCGCAACCCCTGCCACCTCTTTGCTGGCAGTGCTCATTTCATGGACTGCGCTTACAATAGACTCTGACGCTTGTCCCAAGGCTTGGTTTACATTGTTATTTTGTGTGGCCACTTTACTTAGCTCAACACCTAAACCATTTAACTCTTTAGATTGCTCTAATATGTCGCGTATTAACTGCTGTAAGTTATCTAAAAAGGTATTAAATTCGGTGGCTAAGTCAGAAAACTCATCTTTAGACATTACTTGTATGCGCCCAGTTAAGTCACCATCCCCGGAGGCAATATCACTAATACGCTTAGTTACATAATTGATTTGGCGAGTAAGTTGTTTAGGCACACTGTAACTAAACCAACTCGCTGCAATTAAAATAATAACAACGATGACTAACATCATAATCTTGGTTGAAATAATATTAGATGAAAGCGTGATAATTTCTTGCTCAGAGGTTTTTTCTGCCAGTTCACCGGCTTTATCAAGCCTAACTCTTAGAGTGGCAAATGCTTGCTCTGAATTCGTTTGTTTAGCCTGGTTATTTTTATCGGCCATGTAGCTTTTTGACGCTGCTAGCCACGTATTAAAGTCGTTTTCAAAGCCACTTAGCTCTTTAGCTATACTGGGGTAATCTTTCATTAAAGATAAATACTGATTTAGTTTATCAGTAACTTGCATTGCATTTTCTTCGTGCTCTGCCTGGTACTTTTCTGTATTTTTTGAATGGGTTACTAAATTTAATTCGGCAACTTTAGCTTGGTATAGGTCGCGGTCTGCGTTTAAAGCAAGAGACAGCGCCTTAATAAACTTTTCAGACTGCACATCAAGTGCATTTTTTTGTAAAGTTATTAAGTAGGTATACCCCACAATTAACGAGAGTATGGCAAGTCCTAATACAACAATAGGAAACGACACTTTAACGCGAATACTATGCAAATTCATTTTATCGTCCTACAAGGCACTAAACGCCTATTACAAATTAAACCTAAAATTGCAGTAGGTTGATAAAACCTAAAACTTCCATTGCGTGTTAATCATTACTTGCTGCTGCGAAACTCGCTGCTGTAACCCCATTGCAGCTCTATTGTCTATAAAGCTTTTTAGTGCTGAGCCTTCAATACCTAGTTGACCATGTTTGCTAAACGCGTAACGCCATGAGGCTGTTAACCCTTCGCCATCGCTTGCATTTGGGTCAAATACTGTCGTGTCGTTATCGGTTACCTTAAAGTAGTCGTACCGTACCGATACTCTATGTTTACCTTCTTTATGGCTTAACATTAAATAATGACTATAAAAGGCGTTATCTATTAATTTGTTATGCCCCATTTCGGTTTTACCCGTTAATACCTGCGTTATAAAACGCGTTTTATTATTAAATTTATATAACCAAGCAGCGCTGGTAAAGCGTGTATGCCATGCATATTGCCCAGAACTAATGTTTAGTTTAGTCGGATCACCGTTATTGTCGTAATAATAAACCCTAAATTGTGACTGTTTTAAAAAATCCCAGTGTGCACCTAGGTAATAGCCAAAGCGCCCATCAACTTCTTCAAATGGTAAAACCTGGTTTGCCTGCCAACGCAGTGAAAAGTCATCAAGTGCCGCAACGGGTGCAAACCTAATACCTTCGTTAAATGTAGTTTGCCTATCGTGCATGGCAAAACCGCGCCAAGACAGCAGCGTGCCTGTAGGGTCGTTACCTTTAAATGTTGCACCCACTAAACTAAAACTATGCGGGCTGTTAAAACGTTTAGCTGGGCGTTTTATTGTTACCTCTGCGCCAACGGTTCTAAGCTCTTCACCAATCCAACTATTAATTGCTGAATTGGTATAGTTGTAAGGAGATGTCCAGCCAATATCTGGGTTCTCTAACGACATTAGCGGATAAAAACCACCCACTCGCACATGCCACTTATAAGCGCTACTGGTTAATGGTTTATATGTAAAATAGGCTTGTGTTAAACCTAATCCTACATCAGGGTCCTGATTAACGTTTAACACCCCATGGGCAGACCAACTTGTTGCTAAATCGGCGCGCACATCAATAATACCTTGCGATAACAACACGCTATCGCTTTTAGCATCGTGTCGGTATAAGCCAGTGCCTCCGTCTTGAAAGCTTTTTAGCGTGTCGCCTTGAACTGCACGTACTTGTAGCAGCCCCTTAACCTGTGCACTAATTGATGCGCTAAATAAAAACACACCACTTACAACCGCATATTTAATCATGTGGTTAATAATCATCAAATTCATCCGTAGCAAAATCAAACTGCTCGGTTATGGCTTGTTTCACTTTATAAATAAATGGAGCTTGCCCTATGGTGACTTTTTTAGACTCAACATGGCTTATATCGCCAAACCCTGAATGCCACACATTAAGGGTGTACTCACCTGGCTCTACAGTTAAATTTACATGTCCGCTGTTATCGGTAATAGCAAAAATAGGGCTATCAACAACCACAATATAACCAAGCATCCAGTCATGAATGTTACAGCCCAACTCAACAACACCTGTTTGGTCAAACACTAATGGCGCCTTGGGTTGTTCCTTATATAACTTTAATTCGAACGTTTTTGCCTCAGAAAACGAATACACATGATGCAAAATTGAATCGGCGTTCGGAAATTCCACTTTTGCATTTTGTGGTACAACTAAAATACGCGGCGTAAACTCCCTATCCTTTTGCACCATAGAATAAAGTGTATCTGCTTGGCTGGGTTGACGAGAAAGCACATCAGAAGTCAGCCACACCACGGCGTTAGCCATAGGCTCATTTTTATTATTGTTAATCGTGATAGAAACTGCTTGTACCTGCCACGTTAACAGCATGGCAGTCATTAACGTTAAATATTTGAACATCATCTTACTATTCTTATTTTTCAAATTATTTACAGTATAGACCTATTAGGTGACTTATTTCTTTCTATTTTATTTGATAATGAATACGTATGTAGACATTCGTATTTGCTAACAACAGCCTTTATTCTGATAAGTCACACTGACACAGTAAGGATCTCTTAAATGAGAACATCAGCACTTCTGCTTTTAGCTTTTTCGGGCAGCTGTTTTGCACAAACAGCAACATTACAATCGCCCAACGGCAATATTAAAATAACTATTTCTGACGAATTAACGACCCCCAGCTATTCAATCGACTTTAAAAACAAACCGGTAATTAATCACTCCGCACTGGGGTTTAAATTTAAACAACAAGCCCCTTTTAGCGAAGGTTTTAAAATAACCCATACACAAAAAAACACACAAAACACCCAGTGGCAACAACCTTGGGGCGAACGACAAATCGTTACCGACAACCATAACGAAGTTGCTGTTACATTTAAAAAACCACAAGGCGGCGTATTTACCGTTAAATTTAGAGCCTTTAACAACGGCGTGGGCTTTAGATACGAAGTACCCAAGCAACCCGGTTTTGAAAATATAGAAATCACAAAAGAACTTACCGAATTTGCCATTACCGACAGCCAAAGTGCAACAGCGTGGTGGATCCCAGCCCGAGGCTGGAACCGTTACGAATATGTTTATAACACCACCCCTGTTAACGACGCGCCCTTAGTACACACCCCTTTTACATTTAAAAATAAAGAGGGCGTACACGTTAGCATTCACGAAGCAGCCCTTGTCGATTATGCAGGTATGACCCTTAACCAGCGTCGACCAGGTGTTTTTCAAGCTGATTTAACACCGTGGTCTGACGGCATTGCAGTAAAAAAGCAAGGCGCATTTAATACACCGTGGCGTACTATTCAAATAGGCAGTAAAGCGGTCGACCTGATTAACTCGGATATTATTTTAAACCTTAATGAGCCAAATAAATTAGGTGATGTTTCATGGGTAAAACCCGGTAAATACGTCGGTATCTGGTGGGGAATGCATATAAATACGCAAACATGGGGCAGTGGTGAAAAACACGGTGCTACAACTCAAACAACCAAATACTACATGGACTTTGCCGCAGAATATGGCTTTGACGGCGTGCTAGTAGAAGGGTGGAACATAGGCTGGGATGGCGACTGGTTTTTTAATGGCGATGTGTTTAGTTTTACACAACCCTACGACGACTTTGATATTGAGGAGCTTACCCGCTACGGTAAGCAAAAAGGGGTGCAGTTAATTGGCCACCACGAAACCTCGGGCAATGTAACTAACTATCGCAATCAAATGGAAGATGCCTTTGCCCTTTACGAAAAGTCAAACGTAAGCCAAGTTAAAACGGGCTATGTGGCCGATGGCGGTAACATAAAACGCATAGATGAAAACGGCATTGCCCGCCATGAGTGGCACGACGGCCAATTTATGGTTAACGAATACCTTTATAACGTAAAGCTCGCTGCTAAACATAAAATTAGTATTAACACTCACGAACCTATAAAAGACACTGGCCTGCGCCGTACCTACCCCAACTGGATTGCGCGCGAAGGCGCACGTGGGCAAGAGTTTAATGCATGGGGCACACCGCCTAACCCGCCAGAGCATATCCCTATGCTTGCGTTTACCCGTATGCTGGCAGGGCCAATGGACTTTACTCCCGGTATATTTGATATGGGCTTTAATGGCTTAGGCGATGATACAAACCGCCCACAAACAACGCTTGCCAAGCAACTTGCACTTTATGTTGTGCTGTATAGCCCGATTCAAATGGCTGCCGACCTACCTAAAAACTACTTAGCTAAACCCGATGCATTTCAATTTATTCAAGATGTACCAACCGATTGGCAGCAGAGTATTGCGCTTGATGGCGAGGTGGGCGACTTTATTGTATTCGCTCGTAAAGAACGAAAACGCGATAAATACTCAGGAAACGATTGGTACTTAGGTGCAGTCACTGACGAAAAAGCCCGCACCATTGAGGTAAAACTCGACTTTTTAGAAAAAGGTAAAAAGTTTGAAGCGCATATCTACCAAGACGGTAAAAACGCAGAATGGAAAAACAACCCGTACGATTTAGATATCGAAAAGCGCGTAGTTAGTGCAAACGATAAGCTAACACTAACACTTGCCACCAGCGGCGGCACTGCCATCCGCTTTAAAGCACTTTAAGCTCAACGGTTATATCAGTTTTACAGATATATAAGTGTTACAAATAGCAAACTTTGCACAGGTTACTGTGCAGAGTTTTGTATTTTTATAGGCAGATAAATTTATGCACTTAAGCCACTTTCTTCGCTCATTCCCTCATGACGTAACATGATACAAAGCACCTTCGAACTCTAATCTTAGCGGCCTAGCCACCTTTTCACCTATCTATGTTAGTAAATTAATAACTAAAGATTAAGCACTAGTCGGCTAAAAAGCAAAAAACAAGACCTGACCCCATAAGTGACCCCATAAGCAATTAGCTGTAAACTATAAATCTAGACCTTTGATGTCTGAAGTCAAGATTTGACCCTAATCACTTCTTATATTTTGATTCCCTTGTGTTTATTAGGATCTCAGTAAAAATACTCTAATTACTAAAAAGTAAACCAAAATACTTCCATAAATATAATCAAATAAGTGACCTAATGATGGGTAGTTGAAGAACAAAATCCAAGAACTTGCGACCCCTAATCCCATTAACAAAAACCTCAGCACAGGAACAACATTCCTATCTTTTACTTTTTTCCTTATAACTGCCACAGTTAAAACTAAGTCAATAATAAAAATTAAAGGAACTAATGTAACTAACGGGTTCTCAGTTAGCATTCTGCATAACTCCAAAAAAGTCCACTGCGAGGGCTATTGGGGAACTATAACCGCTAGAAAAACAAAATAAGCTTCCACTAGCTATTAATTATCGTATAAATATCAACCTAACAGGGATGTAATACAATAGCACTAGCCCTAGTAAATAATCATATAAAATACCTTGTGAAGGCGCATCAAAAAATAATAACCACGTTGATATGCTCCCCAAAACTAGTGTTACAAACCTTACTAATGCAACCAAGTTAATATCAGCTAGCTTTTTTAGTTTGACGCATATCGTAAGAAATAAGTCCAAAATAAAAATAGCAGGGACAAGCCATATTAATATGTCGTTAGTTAGCATTACTTCTCATCCCATACTGAATGACTAAACCATCATTAATAGCCAATGAGGCTCCCGATACTGTTTGATAATTTCTCACATAATCTCCTCTAAAGTGGATACGATCCCGTCCCAAAGAATTAGTTAAATTTCTTGAATGATGAATGGTGTTTGTGCCTGAAGCTCGTAGTCCAAATTGTCCTATTTTTCTCCCTAAAGCTGCCCAACCTGCGCTAGTTATGTCAACACCAAAATATGCGTAACCACCATATTGTTCACCCAATGCATACCTCCACCCTTCTTGAGCATAATTACTTTCTGTTAAACCAACACCTTGAGCAGTATTAAAAAGGCCATGCGCTAAAATTAAAGCACCAAATATAATGGGGGCCCCGAGGGTCAAATCTTGACTTCAGACATCAAACAACCTCGTAGCTCTTCCAATTGTAATTTAACCTTCTTATTTTCAATCATTAATGCATTTAATCTACAGACAGTTTTTGATACTGCCGAATAGTGCTTAACATTAAAAACATTTGCTAATGCCTGCAAATCTAATCCCGTTAAATCTTGGCATAATTTAATAGCAAACCAACGGGGTAAGTTTTTCTCTTTTCGCCCTTTTTTAGCCATTACTATGTCATCTACCTCAACACTAAAGTGTTTAGCTATGTAAGAAATTACATCATCTGCTGAATGCTTTTTACTAACAAGCTTTCTTTCACTGTTAGATTTTGCAATATAGTCCTTTATGTTTTCAATAAAGTTATCACAACCCAACACCGACAATAACTTTTTGGCGCCATAAAAAGCGCTTATCTCTTCATTGCTCTCAAATTCAACAAACTGTTTGTACGCCGCATATTGACGCTTTTTACCTTGCAGCGAAAATATAAAATCTCGTACAAGCCATTTAGGCGTCGCTCCCCTTTTAATAAACGATGAATAGCTAGACCATTTATACTTAGCCAGGTCATCTACCATCGGGGTACTCGTTTCAATTGGGTTACGATGAATATACCGACTAACATGCAATAAGTAGTTATCAGCATCCACCAACACCGCTTTGTATCGCCCTCTAAACAGCGCGCCATCTGTGTTATGTGCTCTATTAAAGTATTGAGTATAAAGGCCATTAATATGCTTCATGGCTCGGCCTAAATTAGCATCGGGGGTTTTTATTAACAGGTGGTAATGATTAGTCATTAAACAATATGAATGCACCTCAATATTAAAGCGAAGGCTTGCTTGCTCAATGCTATATAAAAAATACTTAAAGTCGTCATCACTCAAAAAGGTATTATCACGCCCTCTTCCACGATTCATCACATGATAAAACGCATTTTCATACTCTATTCGCAACGGCCTAGACATAGCAATCCATTCAATTAACTGAACTATAAACTATAAATCTAGACCTTTGATGTCTGAAGTCAAGATTTGACCCTAATCACTCCTTATCAACGCAAGTTAGCTAAAACAAATCAAGTTATCGCGATTAAAACCGTTGCACATAAACTGGCAAGAGCGTGTTACTACGTGCTGAAAGACAACGTCCCATTTGATGAACACAAGGCTTTTTCTTAACGACCATAAAACGAATTAGGTTAACGTGCTGAGTTAAAAACGGGGTTGGTAAAACCATCAGATCTGATTGAGCCTGCACGTTAACCGCTCTTATTTAAATGTTGGGTATGCCCACTGTCTGAGCCACACAGGGTTGGTTATGTAAAAAACATAAACCACAGATTTGTTATTGAGTAGCGTGAGAATGCTGCCAAAACTGGACTGACATTGGTACTAAACGATGACTGAGGCGAAAGCTAAGGGCCTTAATTAATCATCAATGATGCTTATTAAACCGCCTAAATTCATATGGGTGACTGGTGCATATTCACACCAATCGACGTCATGACTAGGTGTATAGCCAAATTTAAATTGAGTTTAAAAAGTAACAACACTTGATTTTTGAATAAAAGATCAAGAAAACACAGCTGCCTGCTTGACCGGAACTTTCTAATGGGTGACCCTAATCACTTTTGACCGTTGCGTTGTGCTGACATGGCGCGTGATAACTTTTTATCGTAATCGTTATCACCTTGCAATGCCAACACATGCCAGCTTTGACCTTCTAACTGAATAAACACTTTTTCAGCCGTTGGTCTCAACATCTGTATTTTCGCTTCTGGGCATTTGACTGCCGCTAGCGCTTGTGTGCTTGATAACAAAACACAGGTGAGGAGTAGTTTTTTAAGCATGGTTATTCCCTTTATGACTTGGTTAATTTTAGAGAAAACTTACTAAGAAAGTTTTCTAATTTCTCAATATAACCTTCAGGAATATTTCCTTCACGGTACTCTTTATTACCAAAAAAACGAATGCCATATTTAAACACTATTCCATCGATATCAGTTTGTTTACCACTCTTAATTTTAAAGGATATAGCTGGTAAATTAGCCTTATAATCATTAATAATTGTTCTTAGAAATTTTTCGCTTTGCTTTGATTCTTTATTTTCCAACTCACTTTCAGCCCACGCTATACGCGAGCTGAATTCATCTACTTGAACCTTATCAACTTCAGGAAATATTTCCCGTAAGTTTAAAAAGACAACTTCTGGTTCAAAGGTAAGTCCTTGTAGTTTATCGAAACCACCTTCTTTAATATTAAGTTGTATTGATTTCATAACTATCCTTTATAAGTCTTCTTTTTTAAACACATCAGGGCCAACTTTATCAAAATCATCCCTCGATATTTTCGACTCATTGGCATTATCATATGTCTCACCAGCTTTTGCATTCGCAGAAGTTTTCATATTTGGTAAGTCACTCTTATTTGCAGAAACAACAGCAGGTTTCAAATCTGTTCTATTTTGATCTGCATTCCTCATAGCTGTTTTTCCTTCGGCCATATCCATAGCTTCTTGTTTATCTGAAGTAACGGAAAAGCCTGATTCATCAGCTAGATGATCTGCATTTTGATTTCTACTTACGCTCAATCCTTCATTTGTAATGCTATTTGCAGAGTCACTATCAGTGCCATGATAAACAGTTTCTGTATTACTATTTGCACCAATCTCAGTCGTTGATTCAGGCTTATTACTACTAGCTGACTGAGAGTTTTCAGCACCGTTACTTTTTCCATTAACTAAGTTATCTACCTTATCAGTTAATGATTTTGGAGCCAATTTAGCTAATTTAGCGCCCGTTGCTGACATTGCTGCATCTACAGCTAAACTTTTACCAGCACTGACTAAAACGTCTGAAGTGGATTGTGTGCCACTAGATATATCATTTATGGCATTACCAATTGTTTGTCCACCTTCCCATGCTCCATATAAAGCGAGAGCACCACCACCTATTTCAACAATCGCTGGAATTAGGAAAAATAGGTAGCCCGTAGGATCTGTCCCAGCTAAGGGGTTATTCATACCGTAACTATATGGGTTAATCGACTGACTATTGCCCGGTGCTTGAATAAACGGATCAACACTCAAGAATCGACCGAGGTTATAATCGTACACCCGCCCGTTCATATGGATTAGCTCTACACTATCTAAATGCTCATGGTCAGTAAAGCCTCGATTCGTTTTTGCATCCGCCAAATCACCTAGTTTTGAAGCCCCAAATGATTTTAATCCACCACTGGCTAAACGTGGTTTGCCAAATGGGTCGTAGTTTCGCTCTGCTTCTACTTGCCCGTTGTGGTCGGTAAATACCCGTGCACTGCCTAAGCGATCGCGGTGGGTATAGCGGATTGTAGCACCTTCATTTGTTGTTTGGCTTATAACGGCGATGTCGTCTATATAAGCCCGCCAGGTGGTTTTTGTGTCAGTAACTTCTTCTTCATATAATTTACCACTGTAAAAAGTAGTCACGCTGCCATTTACTTGTTTAAAGCGCATATGCTGCGGGCCATAGGTAAAATTGAGAGTTTTACCGTCTTTTACTATTTGTGTGGGTTTATCCATCGCGTTATAGGTGGCGCTGGTTAAACCATCACCACTGGTCATGTTGCCTCTCGTATCATAACCAAACGACTTCCAACCACCCCGATAAACACGTTTTACTGCATTGGGCCCGCCTGTTGCGCCGTTTTCATAATCATACTGCGTTGCATAGTCTGATTTTGATAACAAATTACCCACCGCATCATAGCTATAGTTGATGGTGCTGATACCATTAACGGCATTACTCTCTAAACGGTGTAGTGCGTCATAATCGTATGTTTCACTAAAGCTATGCTGATTGCCAATATTACCTGTCGTAATATCAACTGCTTTTAAATTACCAAAACCATCGTACACGGAGTAATCGATGTTCATAATGTTGCTATTATTTTTAGCTATTGTTTTTAGGAGCATTTGCCCACTTTTGTTACTGTAAGCAGTATTTTCAGTGAGTCCATTACCTAGCGTATTTTGAGAGCCATTACCAAATATGTCGAATTCAGTTATATTTTTATACACATAACCACTAGCCGCATTTTTTACCTGCGTTTGATAGCCTACATCATTGTAACTGTACTCAAGTGTGAGGTTGTTAGGGTAACGCAGCCCTTTTACACGGCCATAATTACTGTCGTAGAAGGTGGTTGTGGTGTAGCTTTTACCACTGCCTGCAACGGTTTGACTGCTTGGACGTCCGCGACTGTCGTTGCGGCGGCACTGCCATCCGCTTTAAAGCACTTTAGGCTTCACGGTTATATCAGCGTTACAGATATTTAAGTGTTACAAATAGCAAACTCTGCACAGGTTACTGTGCAGAGTTTTGTATTTTTATAGGCAGATAAATTTGTGCACTTAAGCCGCCTTCAGGCCGGTTTTCAAGTTTTACTTTGCCGTCGTGCATATCAACAATGCGCTTAATAATGGCAAGGCCTAGGCCACTGCCCTCACTGCCTCGCGCGGCATCACCTTGCTTAAACGGTTCAAATACCGACTCTAATTCACTTTCAGGAATACCTGGGCCATTATCGTTTACAGCAATGACCACGTATTTCTTATTGGAGTTATAGTAACTAAGTACCTCTATATCGCCGTCAGAATAACGAATAGCATTTTCAATCATGTTAGTTACAACACGCTTTATAGCCACGCTGCTGAGCGGAATACTCTCTATACTTGGGTTACTTTTAAAGGTAATAGAACGCTGATGCTTTAACTCACAATTAACGACTTCACCCACTAACGCGTTTATATCTTCACAACTGAGTTCTTCGCGTTTGTGGTGACGTAAATATTCAATAAATTGATCGATAATACCGTTCATATCTTCAATATCGTAAATAATCCCTTCGCGAAGATACTCGTCTTGGTCGCTCATCATCTCGGTTGCTAAACGAATACGTGTGAGTGGTGTGCGTAAATCGTGAGATACACCCGCCATAAGTAAACGCCGGTCGTTTTCAAGAGCAGCGATACCGCGCGACATTTGGTTAAACGCACGCGTTACTTCGATGACTTCGGTAGAGCCTTCTTCTTCTAGTTTGGTGCTAAAATCGCCTTTACCTACTTTTACTGCCGCTTGTTGCAGTGCTTTAAGCGGGCGGTTTAGGTGACGTGCAAATAACCAACCACCTAGTACACTCAAAAAGCCAATACTTGATAAGTAAAACGTTAAAAATTCGAGGTTGTTTTCTTGATACCCTGAAAGCGGAATTTTAACCCAATAGCCAGGCGCTTGCGGGGCCTCTATCCAGTAAACGAGTGGCCCAGTTTGCGTAATACGCACCCGCGCCGAGCCATTTAACTGCGCAGACATACTACGTGAAAGCATCGGGTACTCACGGGTTTGACCAAGCCCTTGGCGCATGGCTTCGCGCTGGGTCATGACATCAATACCGGTTATTTCAAAAAACTTTTCTGATAAGTCGTCGTTTATTTCTATACCGTCTTCCCAGTCAATAAAAACGGTTTTAACTTGCTTAGCAAGCATTAAGTTAACTTGCTCTATGGTGGGTTTTACAACATATAAACTAACTGTTACGTAAGATACAACTTGGTTTATAAGTAATAACGCCGCTACCAAAAATACAGTTTGCCCAAACGCACTACGTGGAAAAAATCCCATAAAAACTACTTTTCACCGTCAGGAACAAACACGTACCCTAACCCCCACACGGTTTGAATATAACGCGGATTAGCCGCATCTATTTCAATCATGCGGCGAAGGCGCGACACTTGCACATCAATACTGCGCTCTAGGGCACTGTAATCTCGGCCACGCGCTAAGTTCATGAGCTTATCGCGGCTAAGCGGCTCTCTTGGGTGTGACACAAGTGCTTTAAGTACGGCAAACTCGCCACTGGTTAGCGATATTGTTTTATCGCCTTCGCTCATTTCACGAGTGGCTAAATTAAGCGTAAATTTACCAAAGGCAATTAGGTTTTCTTCTGCGGCGGGCGCACCTGGCACTTCTTTAGCGCGGCGGCGTAATATGGCTTTAATGCGCGCAAGTAACTCACGAGGATTAAATGGCTTTGGAATGTAATCATCTGCGCCAAGCTCTAAACCAATGATACGGTCGACTTCGTCACCTTTTGCGGTGAGCATAACAATAGGGATTTCGTTTTCTTTTTGGCGTAACCTACGGCAAATAGATAAGCCATCTTCACCGGGAAGCATTAAGTCGAGCACCATTAAGTGAAAGTTTTCTCGCTCTAAAAGCCTATCCATTTGCTCTGAGTTTGCAGCAGTTCTTACAATAAAACCTTGCTCTACTAAATAACGCTCCAATAAGCTACGTAAGCGCATATCGTCGTCTACAACCAATACTTTTGTCGTTTCGTGTCCCATTACCTGTTTCTTATTTTTATATCCAATTAAGTATTAATATAAATGAAAAACCAAATAATCAAAAACTAATTACGGCCTTAGATTGTTACTGAACATTTCAAACAACAATAATGGCTGCTTTAAACACTTTAAGCTCGACAAATTTTTCTAAGTTTATTACCGTGCCCATCATTGAAGCTAATAATTAAAAGTCGATGAAAACAAATCTAATTACCCGTGAAGGCTATTTGCAACTGCAACAAGAACACGACCACCTGTGGAATGTAAAACGCCCTGAAGTAACAAAAATAGTTAGCTGGGCAGCAAGCTTAGGCGATCGCTCTGAAAACGCCGACTATCAATATAATAAGCGATTGCTGCGCCAAATAGACCGACGCGTTCGTTATTTACGAAAGCGTATTCCCGATTTAAATATTATTGATTACTCCCCCGTGCAAGACGGAAAAGTATTTTTTGGTGCGTGGGTCGAAATAGAAAATGAGCAAGGCGACATAAAAAAGTTCAGAATTGTCGGCCCAGACGAAATTTACGACAGAAAAGACTATATTTCTATCGACTCACCCATGGCCCGGGCGCTTATTAAAAAACAAGTCGATGACGATTTTGAAGTAATGACCCCGCAGGGAAAAAAAGAATGGTACATAAACTCAATTGAGTATCAAAAAACGGCTAAGTAGTATTTGATTCAGATCATATTAACTTTTGATTGTTTAAATTATCGCATTAAGCTATATATAAATAGCTCGCACATAATTTTAATGTGAGATTAGCAAAGGTTGTAATGGTTATGTCAAACGTAGTACAGCGCATATTTAGTAATGCCGTATTGTTTGCACTTTTTATGAGTGTGAGTTTGACTTTGCATGCCAGCAACCAAAACACCAACCTTGAACACCCAACCGTTTTAAATAATTTAATTGCCTTAGATATTCCCGATCAGGCAACCCCTGACTTTGACGAAGATTCATTTGTTGATGTCACTTCCCTTAAGGCAGCTCAACCACTCCCTAAAGGCGCTCACTCTTTTTACAAGAGTTCATCTTTTAGTAGACCGTTTAGCACTGCGTACCAACGTGGGCCCCCTGTTATTTAATTTAATTTATTACTTTCAATTTAATTAAATTTTTAACTAATAGGTGGATATTATGTCTAACTTTAAAGAATTACGTACCCAAAATGTTTCTCATGGGGTTATTGCAAAACCATTTGCTGACAATCAACCGTTAATCGATTTAGCCTCACCCGCTTTAAAAATGGTGAATAACTTTACGCAAAAAACACCTGTTCGAGCACATCACGAAACAACAATCGCTGATGCGCTTAAACAAACGAGCAGCCAGCAATCTGACTTTGTATTGGTGATAGATGATGACCAAAAGCTAATAGGTATTGTTTCAAGTGCTGATTTACAAAGCGCTAAAATTACGATTATTGCTCAACGTTTAAATACACCACGAAATGAAGTAAGCCTTCGCCATATAATGACCCCAATAAACCAGCTAATGGGTGTCAGCATGCAAAGCTTAAGTTATGCCTGTGTGGGCGATGCTTTGCAAACAATGGAGCATCAAGGGTCGATGTTTTTATTAGTCACAACAGCTAATAACGAAATATGTGGATTAATTTCAGCTCGCCAAATAGCTAAAACATTGCATATTCCGCTGCATATTAGCCCAATTGCCAACTCGTTTAGCGACGTACTAGAAAGCGTAGACCACCCTCATTAGAGGCTGTTTTATCGCTTAACTGTCTCAACCAAAGCAACCGTCTTAAAGCAAGTTAAATAGCTTGCTTTAAGAGCTTTTTATTACAACTTCATGTGATATTATTCAAGCAATTAGCCGACCCAGATATTTATTTCTGGTCTTATTTTTTGTTTAAAAAGGTTTTTGCATGAGCGATATCTCTGCACGTTTAGCCAGTGAGCTAAATGCACAACAACAACAAGTTGTTGCTGCAACAAAATTACTTGATGAAGGCGCAACAGTTCCCTTTATTGCCCGCTACAGAAAAGAAGTCACCGGCGGTTTAGATGACACTCAATTACGCTTGCTAGAGCAGCGCTTATCTTACCTTCGAGAACTTGAAGAACGTCGTAGCTTTATTCTATCGACCATTGAATCTCAAAAAAAGCTCACCGCAGAGCTTAAAGCCGACATCACTAGCGCGCAAAGTAAAACAGAACTCGAAGATTTATATCTTCCCTATAAAGCAAAGCGCCGCACCAAAGGCCAAATAGCCATAGAAGCAGGCATAGAGCCCCTAGCCGATGCGTTATTTACCGACGCGAGTTTAAACCCTGAGCAACACGCTGAGCAGTACATTAATGCCGAAAGTGGTTTTAATGACATAAAAGCCGTGCTTGATGGTGCTAAGTTTATTTTAATGGAGCGTTTTGCTGAAGATGCAAAATTACTCGCTAAATTAAGAAGTCACATAAGCCAAAACGGTGCAATCCAAAGCACGGTAATTAAAGGTCAAGAACAAGCGGGCACTAAATATCGCGATTACTTTGATCATCAGGAGTTACTTACTAAAGTTCCTTCTCATCGTGCATTAGCCATGCTCCGAGCTCGCAACGAAGGTATACTTCAATTAAATGTGAACCCAGAGCCAAGTTCAGAAAACCCCGCTCAACTTTGTGCAAACATGATTGCACAGCACTACCGCTTAAATATTACCGACCAAACAGCGAGTGCTTGGCTTTTAAGCGTGGTGCAATGGGCGTGGAAAATTAAGCTAGGTTTACACTTAGAAAACGAGTTTTTTGCAGCCATGCGCGAAAAAGCAGAAGCAGGCGCTATTGATGTATTTGCTAAAAACTTAAAAGACTTACTAATGGCGGCACCTGCAGGTCCACGCACAACACTTGGACTTGATCCCGGTTTACGTACCGGTTGCAAAATTGCTGTTGTAGACAGCACAGGTAAGCTGCTAACTACGCAAACTATTTTTCCTCATGCCCCGCAAAACCATTGGGATAAGTCACTGCGTACATTAGAGCAACTTTGCCGCCAGCACAAAGTAGAACTGATTGCCATTGGTAACGGTACAGCGTCGCGCGAGTCAGATAAATTGGTTGCTGAGCTAATGAAAGCAAATACCGAGTTAAAACTAAATAAAATTATGGTGAGCGAAGCGGGTGCGTCGGTTTACTCGGCATCTGAATTTGCAGCTAACGAATTTCCTGACTTAGATGTATCTTTACGTGGCGCGGTATCGATTGCACGTCGCTTACAAGACCCGCTTGCTGAGCTTGTTAAAATAGAGCCTAAATCAATTGGTGTAGGACAATATCAACACGATGTATCACAAAGCCAACTGGGGCAAACACTCACCGCGGTTGTTGAAGACTGTGTAAACTCGGTAGGTGTTGATTTAAATATGGCGTCGGTTCCTTTACTTACACGCGTATCAGGATTAAACAAAACCTTAGCGCAAAACATTGTAAATTACCGCGATTCTAATGGGTCATTTTCAAAACGCAGCGAGCTGAAAAAGGTTGAACGTTTAGGGCCGAAAGCATTTGAACAAGCTGCTGGTTTTTTACGAATAAACAATGGCAACGACCCGCTTGATAACTCATCAGTTCACCCTGAAGCCTACCCTGTTGTTAAGCAAATTTGCGAAAAGAACAACGCAGAAGTAACCACGTTAATAGGTAACAGCGAATTTTTAAACAAGCTTGTTGCTAACGACTACACCAACGAAAAATTTGGTTTACCTACGGTTACCGATATTATTGCTGAACTTGATAAGCCGGGTCGCGATCCACGTCCTGAGTTTAAAACTGCTGAGTTTAAAGCGGGTGTAGAGAAAATAAGTGACCTAAAACCAGGCATGATTTTAGAAGGTGTTGTATCGAACGTTGCTAACTTTGGTGCATTTGTTGATGTGGGTGTTCACCAAGATGGTTTAGTACATATTTCGGCGATTACTAATAAGTTTATATCTGATCCTCGCGAAGTAGTTAAAGCGGGCGACATTGTAAAAGTTAAAGTAGTAGAGGTTGATGCCTCGCGTAAACGTATTAGCTTTACCATGCGTTTAAATGACGAAATAGACACCAGCAACAAACCAGCCCCTGCTGCACAAAAACAACAGCCGCGCACTAGCAACGCGCAGCCAAAAGCAGCTAAACCTAAACGCGATAGCGGTAATGCGGTTATGGGTAACGCGTTTGCCGATGCATTTGCGAATGCTAAAGTAAAAAAATAGCTGGCCATATAGCTTGTTTAGCTTTTAAGTAAAAACTGGAAAGCGCTACACGCTATAAAATAAAAAAAACCGCGAAAGCGGTTTTTTTATTCAATTCAAATCAGTAAGCATTAAAAGTAATATATTGAGGAGAGTTTAATAGTCGGTGTTAAGGCTATTCGCTAAGAAATTGCTGAAAAACCGCTTTGTGTGGATGGCGAAGTTGCCATTTGATAAAAATTAGCAATTCGTCCTGCGCGTGCTTCTACGTCTGCATCTCGTGTTTGCTGTTCACTGTCTGCCGTTTTAGTTTCTTGCGTTTCACTGCTTGTGAATGACGCTTTGCTGTTGTTTTCAGCGCTGTCGTCTTCATCATTTTGAGGCGCTGCAAGTTCAGCCTGAGCTGCTACCAGCTTTTGAGTTGCGTCTGCCGCTATTGATCGGTCAGCACCCGAAGGCTCTGCAGGAGCTAGGGCTGCGGCTCTAACCGTTTGCATTTTTTCTATGGTTGCTTGGGGATCACCTGGAATTTCAGCAACGTCAATTTGTACCTCGCCGCCCACTGCATAGTTAGTGCCGTCAGGACCACGTTGATACTCGTAACTTGGCGAACCTGCGTATTTACCACCTACAGAAGCATGCGCTTGTTCATGAATACGCACTTCAGTATCGCGCGCTTTTAGCTCTTTTATTTGCTGCTGCTCTTGCTCTAAAACTTGCTGTTCTTGTTCAGATTCCTGTTGCTGCGCTTTTTGCTCTTCAGAGCTCTCAGGGTTCTCGGCGTTTTCATCATCGCGTGCTTGAACGACTTTTTCGTCAGCTAACTTACCCGACGCGCTATATGTTGTACCTTCATTATTGCCCGGTAATTTAGCTTTTTCAGCATCGCTTTGCGCTTTGGTTTCGGTATTACTTGCGCTATTTGCAGACGGAGCAGGGATCACTTCCCGTAGTTGGTTGTCACGCCGAGCGGTTTCCGTATAAACATTAGCTGTGTTTATATTAATTGATGGAAATGGCGTGACAATATTCATTACATTACACTTTAATGTCGACTAACGTACCCAGTACGTCATCAGCTGTTTGAATTGTTTGCGCATTGGCTTTAGCGTTAAATTCTTCAACTTTTAGGTTAACAAGTGATTCGTCAATACGCGCAGGCTGAGCAACCGGTGCTGTTACGGCTTCATCCGGCGTTGCTGCGACTAACTGTCGCTGTTGTGCAAGTTGCGCATCATCTTGCTGTTCTATACTGGCACGGTTAATTTCTGCGCTGGCCTTTTCAATACCTTGGCTTGCACGATTAAACCCTTCAACACCATTATTAAATACAGATCCGATTGACATCGGTAAACCTCCACCACTTAAATATTGTTTAATTATCGCTCAGTTTATGCGCAAAATAAAGCTTTACTAGGCACAATGACCGTTGCATTTTTAAAGCATTGATTTAACGATAGATAAAAACTCACTTTTGTGAGAAATAAACGGTGCATGAGATGCTTTATCTATTACTTGGTATTCAAACTCAGTATTTAGTACTGACATTTTAGCTATTGCTTTATACGGCACTAATGCATCTAAGCGACCAAATATACCCATAATTTTTACCGGACACGTTGCAAATAAATCGCGTAAATCGTCATTTTGTAAAATATCTAAGCCGGCGGCTAACGCCTCATTATTGGGTGCTGAATATTGGTTTAGCAATTGTTTAAGCTGTTTTATGTCGTCTCTGGCCGACTCACTTCCCATAGCCTGGATAGCCAAAAAGCGTTCAATGGTTTTTTCTCTATGATTAACCAATTGGTCTTTAAACTGAGTTAGTACTTTTTCACTAATTCCTGGCCATTCGTCCTGCTCTGCAAAATAAGGCGTAGATGCCACTAAAATAACCTTAGACACTTTTTCAGGCCAGTGCTTTGCAATATACAAAGCAAACAAACCACCTAAAGACCACCCCATTAAAATAGAATCAGGTTTTAACTGTTGGCTTAATTGCATAGCGGCATCATGCAAATTATATGGGGTTGGTAATGTGGTTGCGCTATTGCCAAACCCTGGTAAATCAAGGCTACGCACTTGTCCTGTATATACGTTTTCAAGCTCTGGCTGTATAAGCTGCCAAACGCCTTTATTCATTCCCCAACCATGTAAAAGTACTAACTCTTTTTGCATATTTGCATAATCTTAACCAAACTTAGGCTCATAATAACGTTTAAAAAGATGATTGCAATGCAGGGCACTATCTCATGAAAGGTCTGTTTAACTGGCTGTTTCCATCCTACTGCGTACAATGCAAAAGCCCTGTATGCGCTGATCTGGGTTTATGTGGTTATTGCTTAGAAGATTTAGCATTAATAGATGTAACCAAACACCCAAATTTACTTCATCGCCCTGATATTGTTGATATGTTTCCTAACTGCGAATTTGAAAGGTTATTTGCTTGCGCTTTTTACCGCCCTCCATTTGAACAGTGGTTAACTCAACTTAAATTTAGTAACCAAATACATTACAAAAAAACACTTCAACAAATTGTACAAAAGCAGCTCGATGCGTTTTTTACATGTAGTACGCAATCCCCTGATTTATTTATAATTTTACCTTTGCACAAAAGCCGCTTTTTAAAGCGAGGTTTTAATCAAGTAAGCCAAGTATGGCACCCTTGTTTACGCTCTCGCGTTGTTTTAAGCAATGCGCTTATTCGCAATAAAAAAACCCATGCACAATCGCAACTCTCTAAAGCAAAGCGTATTAAAAATCTGACTAATGCATTTATATGTACTGAAGACATGAGTGGCAAAACAGTTGCTATTGTTGATGATATTATGACAACCGGCGCAACATTAAATGCCGCAACTCAGGCTTTAAAAAAGGCAGGCGCCAAACAGGTGTGGGCATTTACAACCTGTTTAACGCCAATTTAGTTAATTTATTTTACTGCCCACTTGCGCGGAATGTATGGCCAAAAAACAGTGCATTACTGAGTAATCGGCTTGTACCATACCAGTAACCTCTAAATACAGGGTTGTCGGTCATAGCAATCACACTGCCCCGTCCGTACGAATGTGCTATTAAACCAGCGCCTTCAGCTACTTGCTCTACATTTACAGAGTCTGTAAAGCCTGCTAATAACGGGCGTTTTGTATAAGTAAGTACATTAACAAATGGGGCTTCTGATGCTTCCAGTAACCATGTACTGTTTTTAAATACCGGTAAGGTGTCGCGCGTCAGAGAGAAGGTCATTGGGTGCGTTAAATCCACGCTAGTATTAAAAATAGCCCCAGCAATACGCTGACGCCCCGCTAGATGATCTTTATCGCCATAGCTGAGGCCTTCAGTTTTGAAAGCGCCGGCTAAATCCTGTCGCGATAAATAATTTGCTTTAAGTAATTGCTGGTCGGCTAAAAATTTAGCACCGCCTTTATGACCCCAAATAACCCCGCCTTTTCTTACCCAGCTTTTAATCGCTACTTTTTCTGCATCGGTTAAGCTAGTGTAATTACCGTGGGCCAACACAATGTGACTATAATCACTGAGCTCAAGCGAGCTTAAACGCGCCATTTCAACAATCGTGGGGGCAACACCTACAAATCTATCTAGGTAATACCACACTTCACCTACTTCGTACTGGCTAGTACCTTGCCCGCCAACCAGTAAAACCTTAGGTGCTTTAACAACTGCCATAGAGCGTGAGCCCAAATCAGCACCTTTACTCGTTAAGCCTGTTGTAATAGGTTTTATGGCAATGCCAAATTCACTTTGCGCAGTGTTTAACAAAGCAATCCAGTTTTGCTGTGTTTGTAAACCAGCCGGAATAATAATACTACCTGGCTCAAAATTTATGTCGCCCGCGCTCGATTTGGCCGTTAAGGCACTCAGTGCTACTCGTGCTTTTATACCTTGCTTTAATAATGTATTTAACATTTTAGGCGCTAAGTAGTCGTCCCATGCAAAACCAAACGCGTACGCAGACTCTAAACTTGCTAAGGGTGCTTTAGGTTCGTTACTCCAAGGCGTGTCTGCAACGCCTAGCCCCCAGTTACTTTTTACTTTTGCAAAAGGTAGATTAAATGCGTGCGCTAATGTCCAGCCAGATACATCGTAAAATGTATTATCTGCAAAGTTTTTCTGCTCGCTAAATATCGCTTTAACTAAACGATATTGAGACTGCGCTAAAGGCACATAATAGCTGTTGGTAGTAAAGTTTATGCCACCTGCTTTTAACGGTTTAGTAAGCTCAAATGCCTCTATTTTATGTTGTTTTAATAGCGCTAAAAAGTCGGTAATGCGGGTGCTGTCTTTTGCACCTTCAACCACGTAACCTGCAAAGTTTTCGTCACCTGCAAGCTCTGTTGCTTGATTATAAAATTTAGCTTGATAGTCAAGCAACGCTTGGCGATTTTCAACCGCCGCTTTAAAGGTAGATAAGCTCGTTAATAGCTGGTTTTTTATCGTAAATGGAAACGTTAAAGGGCCATTAATGGTCTCTTGTATATGGCCACGAGAGCTTGCTTGCTCAAACAAAATACCAATCCCCCCGTTTACATCTGGGTAAGTTGAACCTTTTCCATAGTAAAAATCGTCAAAGCTTTCTTCTGTAAAATACAGTGCATTATTTTCATCCAATGTTTTGGCATGATAATTAGCAATTGCTTTGGTTAATGTTACGTTTTCAACTGGCGTAATTGGGTGCTTTCTGCTTGGAATGCCCGGCTGAAAAAAGTAGCTGCTATTTGGGCCCATTTCATGAAAATCGGTAAGTACGTTTGGTTTCCACTGATGAAATTTAGCAATACGCGCACGCGATTCAGGGTGCTGTAGTAATAGCCAATCTCGGTTTAAGTCAAACCAATAATGATTAGTGCGGCTGCTTGGCCAGTTTTCGGTATGCTCGCGAGTTTTTGGATCTGACGACAAATTCATGCCGCGGTTGCTGTTTGCCCAATTTGCAAAACGTGCAAGTCCGTCGGGGTTTAGTGATGGGTCGAGTAAAATAACCGTGTTATTTAATAAATTGTTTATTTCATCACCTTGTGCTGCAGCTAGGTAATAAGCCGTTAAGAGCGATGCATTACTACCCGATGACTCGTTACCATGCACGCTGTAACCCATCCACACAACTGCAGGTTCATCTTTTGCTTTTTTGCTGTTATTACCTAAGCGAGCCAAGTGCGCTTGGCGTATTTGCTCTATTTGAGTTAACTTATTTGGCGCTGTAACCGTTAGCATTACCAGTGGTCGTTGCTCATGTGTGCGGCCAATTATCTCAAAGTTTATTCTATCGCTCTTTTGAGCAAGTACTTCCATGTAGCGTACGAGCTGGTCGTGCCTTACATGCCACTCACCAACTTGATAACCTAATACCTCTTCTGGTGTAGGGATAGTTGGATCGAATACAACATCGTCTTCAAAATAGTACGAAAGCGGTTTTGCTACACTTGAAAAGCTCAGCATTACCACCATTATTGTTATTAATAAACGCATATAGATCACTCTAAAAATGTTTGTTAATTGCACGCTAGCATTGCTTAAAATAGATGCCAACTTTTTACGCTCAACACTAGCCGCAACACGATGAGCGGAGTATGATATGCAGTATCCGAGTAATTTAGTCAGGTATAAAGCCGTTTTTTATGATTTCTATTTCCGAAACAGCACAAGCACATTTTGCTAAACTATTAGCAGATCAATCACAACAGACCAATATTCGCGTTTTTGTTGTAAACCCTGGTACATCACAAGCCGAGTGTGGTGTTTCTTATTGCCCAGAAGACGCCGTTGAAGACAGCGATATTCGATTAAACTTTAATGGGTTTGATGCCGTTGTTGATGCTGAAAGTGCTCCTTTTTTAGAAGAAGCTGAAATTGATTTTGTTACCGACAAAATGGGAACTCAGCTAACACTCAAAGCACCTAATGCAAAAGCACGTAAAATTGGTGATGATGCATCATTAAACGAACGTGTTCAGCACATGCTTGAAACAGAAGTTAACCCGCAACTAGCTAACCATGGCGGCCAAGTAAGCCTAGTAGAAATTACAGCTGCTGGCGTTGCAGTGCTTCAGTTTGGTGGCGGTTGTAATGGGTGTTCTATGATTGATGTAACGTTAAAAGAAGGCATCGAGAAAGAAATGATTGCTAAGTTTGACGAGATCACAGGTGTTGCAGATATTACTGATCACGAAGCTGGCGACCATTCTTACTATTAAGCCTAGTAAATGCTAAAGCCTCTCATATACCGCTTAGGGAGCAACCCTAAGCTAAGTTTAAAGCGGTTTTTTCGCGGCATAGCACTGTTTGTGCTAGCCGTGATTTTTATTTTTGCGGGTTACTATAGCCATTATAGTTTGCAAATTATTGGTGTTTTAATTTTAATACCTGCGCTATTTTTTGCTTTTTGGGGCTACAGTGGCATTTTTGCCAATCGCTTTTCGCAAGTAATTAAAGACATAGGGCCAAAATATCACGATCCAGATCTATGGAAATAAATCTTAGTCTAGCAGTTGATTATTAGCCTTAAGTTTTTGATATTTAATTATTAATGTAACTCCACGCATTAGCATAAAACAGCTCATCGCAAGCCATAACCCATTATTTTGCCAATCAATAAATACCCAAAATACACCAAAAAAACCAACAGCTGCCGAAAGCAACATACTATTTCGCATATCCTTAGCACGGGTTAAACCAACAAATACACCATCAAATAAAAAACAGCTCATTGCTAATAATGGCAAAGCAATTACCCACGGTAAATATTGCGTGGCCTCATTAATAACCTCAGGTACATTGGTCAGTAGCGTAATTATATGTGCACCAAACACAGCAAAAAACAGGCTATAAACCACGCCAAACAACATTCCCCAAAATACACTTATTTTTACCCACAGTTGTATTTTACTTACACTCTGCTGACCTTTAGCTTGGCCTACTTTAGCCTCACTTGCGTAGGCTATGCCATCTAACGCAAAACTAACTAACATCAAAAAATTTAGTAACACGGCATTCGCTGCAAGGGTTGTTTCGCCTATACGCGCACCATAAAAAGTCATAAAGCTAAAACACAACTGAAGTATTAAAGACCGGATAAAAATGTCGCGATTTAAACTCAATAACCCTGCCATTTTTTTGAAGCTAAACCAGTGCGGAGTACTTAAAGCTACACCTTGTTTTTTTGCCAGTTTAGTCACTAAAAACAGCGCAAATACGAGCGCAGTATAATCAGCGATTAACGATGCCCATGCAGCGCCTGCAACAGCCCAATCTAAAAAAACAACAAAATAAATATCGAGCACAATGTTTACACTATTTGTCACCAACAATAGGTAAAAAGGCCCTCGTCCATAATGGACGCCTAGCATCCAACCTAATAAAACTAAATTACATAATGCCGCTGGCGCGCTAAAAATTCGAATACTAAAATAAGTGTAGGCTTCGCTTAGCACCGCATTATTCGCGTCTGATAAAAACGCTATGGCATGCTTTATTAAAGGAGACATAGCAATAAGAAATAATGCCACTATACTGGCAAGTAATAGGCTTCGTTTGAGTAAAGCTGCTAGCTGGGTTAAGTCATTTTGGCCATAGGCTTGTGCAACCATGCCGGTCGTGCTCATTCTTAAAAAACCCGCGAGCCAAAATAAAATGGATATAACGGCTGAGCCTAGCGCAATACCAGCCAAATAATGTGCACTGCCTAAATGGCCAATAACCGCGGTATCAACTATTCCTAACAGTGGTACGGTGATATTTGATAATATCATTGGTCCTGCTAACAACAGCAAGCTTTTATGGTGTGCTTTATTATGTATAAGAAATTGTTTCATTTGGTATTATTGACTCTTATTGGGTTATCTTTACGTGCTCATGCTGGTGTTATTTTACAGTACCACCATGTAAGTGAAACCCTGCCGGCGGTTACGAGTGTGAGCGAAGAAACGTTTACAGAGCATCTAAACTATTTAAAAAATAATGATTTTAATGTTATTGCCTTAAATGAACTACTTGATGCTTTAAAGCAAGGCCATGCCTTACCTGATAAAACCGTCGCCATCACGTTTGATGATGGTTACAATAATAATTATGATCAAGCTGCTCCAATATTAGAAAAGTTTGGCTACCCTTATACAATTTTTGTTAACCCTAAACTAATAGACGAAGGTAAACGCTATGTGATGGGGTGGGATAAACTGAAAGAGCTGAGCAAAAAAGGCGCACTTATAAGTAACCACACCGCACAGCATGACTATTTACATGTAAAACTTGACGGTGAAACTAATGCGCAATGGAAAGAGCGTATAACTCAAGATATTGTTAATTCACAACAACGTATAAAAGATGAAATAGGCCACGACTTTAAGTATTTAGCCTACCCCTATGGAGAGTTTGATAACGAGTTACAAGCTTTAGTGACAGAGCTTGGCTATATAGGCATTGGCCAGCATTCAGGTGCACTAAGCAAACACGCTAACTTTAGTCGCTTACCCCGCTTTCCTGCATCTGGCGTTTACAGTGACATAAAAACACTGGCAACCAAATTAAATTCTCAGGCATTTAATATCACTCAATTAAGCTACGGTAATAGCGTAACAAAGCAAAACCCGCCTGCGTTAACTATTTCGTTTAAAGTGGAGGATTTTAAAAAAGCTCAACTGGCTTGTTATGTTTCAGGTATTGGTAAAGCTAATTTAGACTGGTTAACTGATACAACAGTAGAAGTAACCTCTCCTAAAACACTTAACAAAGGCCGTTCACGCTTTAATTGTACAGCGCCTTCAATTAAAAAACCGAATAGCTATTATTGGTTTTCTCAGCCTTGGGTTATTCAATAAATTTAAGCCTATACTTACTTAGTTATAACTGCATGGCTTAACAACTTCTCAGCCATTTTATCAAGTGCAGCCACTTCATTGGCTGCATTTATATCAATTGCAGCTTTTGGCATCCCCCACACAACTGACGAGTATTCATCTTGTGCTAATGTGTATGCGCCGTTTTGCTTAAGTGCTAATAGCCCTTTAGCCCCATCAGCGCCCATACCTGTAAGTATTGTTGCAACCACATTTTTTGCCCCACAATGTACGAGCGAATCAAATAATACGTCGACTGCCGGCTTATGCCGATTTACAGGCTCGCTATCATCGAGTTGGCAATAAAGAGCAGCCCCACGTTTTTGTATACTTAAATGAAGCCCACCAGGGGCAATATAAGCCCAACCAGAACTAAGCTTGTCACCATGCTCCGCCTCTTTCACGTTAATTAAACATGTTCTATCCATACGCTCGGCAAACGAGGCACTAAACACGGGAGGAATATGCTGAGTAATAACAATAGGCGGGCAATTAACGGGCATTTTTATTAGTACTTCTTTTATTGCCTCGGTGCCGCCGGTAGATGCCCCTATAGCAATCACTTTATTTAATAAAAACTTAGTATCCGTAAGTATGGGCTTAGTATCGGGTGGCGCTTTTTTAAAGCTTCGTATCCGTGCACCTGCCGCAATTCTCACCTTTTGCTGAACGAGTGACGCGTAGTGATTCATTTGCGCTCTTACATTACTAGTCGGTTTAGCAATAAAATCAACAGCACCTAGCTCTAATGCCTCTAATGTTATAGGCGATCCTTTTTGCGTGAGCGTAGAAATCATAACAACAGGCATAGGCCTTAGGCGCATTAGGTTTTTTAAAAAGCTAATCCCATCCATTTTTGGCATTTCTACGTCTAAGGTAAGTACATCGGGATTAAGTTTTTTTATCATTTCGCGTGCTTGGTATGGATCTTCTGCACAACCAACAACATTAATATCGCTGGCTTGTTGCAGTATCTCTGTAAGCAACCCTCTAATTAAAGGGGAGTCATCGATTATTAATACATTTATCATAGCGACTCCTAAAACAACTCTATATTCGATACCACTTCTTGCTTTTTAAGGTTTTGCAAGTAACGTACTTCGCGCTTTTCAATGGTGTCGTTATGTAATTTTTTAAGTTTTTTCATATACACTTTACCCGTTTGTGGATGAAAAAATATTTTTCTAGGCCACGGGCCGCCCATATCATGGGCCACTAAATTTAAGGCTTCTTCTTTAACATAGGCGGTAGCAAAACTGATATTACCCAGTCCAATATCTGTCATTGCACTAATTATTTTTCCGCCACCAAATAGCTTAATTTTTAAATTATGACGAGACGCCCCGTTTTTTAATACTTCGTTTATCAGGTACTCCATAGCCCAATTACCATAGCGGCAATTTAAACCATGCGCGCTTTTAAGCTCTACACCTTTTTGTATCGGCAACATAAAATGATTCATTCCACCAATACCTAATACTTCATCGTAAACACAGGCAGCAATACATGAGCCAAGTACAGTTGAAATCAATTCATTATTTTTAGATACATAAAATTCTCCTGGAAGCACTTTGGCAACTACATGATTTCTTCCTGAATCCCAGTAACGCTTAATGTGTTCAAAACTGGGCAAAACACTTCTAAATTCAGCCTGCATGTGCTCTCAGTTGATACATAGTTTTTCCTAAATTTTTATAATTTGAGTGCTCTTTACCCATACTTTCAGAGTGACCTAAAAATAAGTAGCCGTGCTCGCTTAGTATATTTGCATAGCGTTTAAATAAATGATCTTTAGTTTCTTTATCAAAATAAATAACCACGTTACGGCACAAAATAAGATCAAAGGGCCCTTTCATTGGCCAGTCCTGCAATAGATTTAAACGCTTAAAAGAAATACATTCGCGTAACTTGTCTTTCACTTTATAATGTTCGCCGTCTTTGCTTTTTAAAAACCAACGCTTTAAATGAAAGTCGTCTAAGCCATTTACGTTTGCAGCGGTATACACACCTTTTTGCGCTTTTTCTAACACGTTAGAATCTAAATCGGTGGCTAAAATTTTTACATCCCAATTACTTGGAAAAGCATTATTTAGCGTCATCGCTAAACTGTAAGGCTCTTCTCCTGTTGAGCAGCCTGCAGACCATATTCTCACGCGCTTAGTGTCTTTATTTGATTTTAGTAAACTAGGTACAAGCTCAGATTTAATAAATTCAAAATGATGAAATTCACGAAAAAAAGACGTCAAATTAGTGGTAATTGCATTTATAAACGCATCAAATTCTTTGTCTTTATGCGTGTCTAGGTAGGCTAAGTAGGCTTTAAAGTCGTTTAATTTCAGCGCTCTTATTCGCCTTGCTAAACGTGAGTACACCATTTCACGTTTATGATCGCCCAAAACAATACCGCAAGCGTTGTACACTAAATTAGCAATGTCTTTAAAATCGCGATCGGTACACAAAAACTCTTTCATTAGCAGCTCTCATACATAGCAGTAAGTGCGGCCTTATTGAGCGTTTTCTTAATAAGGCCTTTAATCATAAAAATTAAAATTCTTCCCACTCGTCTGCCGAGTCAATAAAGTTATCGCCTCTTGGCTTGCTTTGTACTGCGTTATTTTGTGGTTTGTGAGCTAAACTTGGGGTATTCATCGTGGGCGACATAATAGCCATGTCTTGCTGGCCTAGTGAAAAGAAGTTAAGAAGCCTACGCATTTCATTTGCTTGCTCAGCCATAGATTCACCTGCTGCCGATGCTTCTTCTACTAAGGCTGCATTTTGCTGAGTCATTTCATCCATTTGAGAAATAGCTTTATTTACTTGTTCTATTCCTGCACTTTGCTCTTCAGACGCCTCTGTAATATCTGAAATCATTTGCGTCACTTTTTGTACCGACACCACAATTTCTTTCAGCGTTGCACCTGACTCATTCACAAGCTGAGAGCCATCTGCCACTTTACCTACGCTATCTCTTATCAGCTCTTTAATTTCTTTTGCTGCACCTGCAGAGCGCTGAGCTAAATTACGAACCTCACCCGCAACCACCGCAAAACCACGCCCTTGCTCACCGGCTCTTGCTGCTTCAACCGCCGCATTAAGTGCAAGCAAGTTAGTTTGAAATGCAATTTCGTCAATCACACCAATAATATCGGCAATTTTCTTACTCGATTCATTAATCGCTGACATACTCGTCACAGCGCGATTAACCACTTCACCACCCTGAATCGCTTTATCGCATGTTTCTTCTGCGAGCGTATTTGCCACTTTGGCATTGTCTGCATTTTGACGGACCGTACTCGTCATTTCTTCCATGCTTGATGCCGTTTCTTCCAATGATGATGCCTGCTCTTCCGTGCGCTGACTTAAATCTGCGTTCCCCTGAGAAATTTCTTCTGCGCCACTGGCCACTAAGGTTGCTGATGAACTTATACGATTAATAACCTCCGTTAACTTATCTGCAGTGGTGTTTGCATCGCGTTTTAATTTATCAAACGAGCCTTTGTATTCTTTTTCAATTCGCTTAGATAGGTCGCCAGTTGCCAAGGCATCTAGCATATTGCCAGTATCTGCGACCGCATCGTCTACAATTTTAACTAAACTGTTTAACCCTTGTGCCAAGCGTAAAAAGAACCCTTCTTTACCCTCTTCCATTACACGCGTATCGAGGTCCCCCTCTCCTGCAGCACTTACTAATTGTGCTATTTCTCTTTCTATTGCAACTTCTGCGGTTCTGTCCTCCCACTCTACAACGGTGCCAATTCTCTCTTGCTCTGGGGTTATTATTGGGTTTGCAACCAAACCAAATGTGCGTCCACCAACCTTTATTTGCGTGCTGTAAGTATCTTTTAACGTTGCTAATAGGCTTTGTTGGTGCGCTGGGTTTTTATGAAATACGTCAATATTTTGATTAAGCAGATTTTTGCTATCAAAATTAGGTAAGTCTTTTCGAAGGTCATTTTCAGCAATGCTCATCATGCTTCTAACGGCTTTATTCATGTACACAATGACATTTGATGAATCTGCAATCATGGTATTGGTTGCAACAGTATCAAGCGCTTGGCGCACACGAAGGTTTTCTTGCGCGATTGCACGCTCAGCGTCAGCTTTAGCAACCTTCTCAGTAATATCGTCCCACTCAACAATCGTACCGAGTTTTTTGCCTTCTTGGCTGTACCATGGCGTCGCTATTAATGTAAAAATCAGCCCCGCTAAACGCAGCTCTGCTTTGTAAGGTTTATCTAAATTTTTTAGTAATTCTCGTTGATGCGACGGCTTTTTATGAAAATCATCAACACAAGTCCCCACTAAATTATCAACAGAAAAGTGTGGTAATACCGTTTGTAGGTCTTTTTCACGCGCTTTTAGCATGTCTTGCACGCGTTCGTTTACAAAAACAATATTAAGGTCTTGATCTGCAATCATTACATTTGCTTGGCATACTTTTAAGGCGCTAGCTAGGTCTGCAGCTTTGCGTGAAGATTTTTCTAACTCTTTTTGAGCTGTTATATCAGACGCATATTTAATTACTTTAAAGGGCTTACCATTCATGTCGTAAATTGGGTTATAAGAAGCCTGAATCCAAATTTCTTGACCCTGCTTTCCTATTCTTAAATACTCACCCGAGTCAAATTCACCGCGCCCTAATTTAGCCCAAAAAGTTTTATATTCATCACTTGCTGCGTATTCAGGTGTAACAAATATTCGATGGTGCTGGCCCATGATGTCGTTAAGCTGATACCCCAAGGTGTTTAAAAAATTATCGTTTGCATCAATAATAGTGCCGTCTAAATTAAACTCTATAACTGCTTGAGACTTACTAATTGCATTTATTTGTCCTCTTGCCTCTGCTGAAACGAGCTTTTGTGCTGTTATATCCGTCGCAAATTTCACAACCTTAATGACTTGGCCCTGAGAGTTCACAATTGGATTATAGGTGGCCTGAATCCACACTTCTTTACCACTTTTAGTAATGCGTCTAAACTCTTGAGATATAAATTCGCCGTTATTCAATCGCAGCCAAAAATGTTTGTAGTCACTTTCTTGAGCTTCAGTATCATCCACAAATAAAGAGTGGTGCTGGCCTTGAATTTCTTCTAGTTGATATTCCATTACGCGAAGAAAGTTAGCATTAGCGGTAATAATTTTTCCGCTTGGCTCAAACTCAATCACAGCTAATGACTTATTTAATGCACTTATAATTAAATCATTATTTGATTCAGACTGTTTTGGATTACTAAACCATCCCATGCTCATCACCACCTTTAAGTTATTTTTACTTTATTTAGCAAATACTGACTCTAAATATTCATTGTTTTTTGTAAGTCGATTAACGCCACCATTTTCTCGCCCACGTTAACTAACCCTGCCACATAATCGTCGTTATTTGTTTCTGAAATACTTGGAACCGCTTTAGCATCTTGCTCTGCAATACTGTAAACCTCAGAAACCGCATCAACGGTAATACCAATAATTTTACTGTCTTGTTCAAACTCTATTTTTACTACAATCACCACTGTAAGCGGTCCGTACTCTATACTGGGCAATCCAAACCGCAGCCTTAAATCAATAATCGGCACTATGGTGCCACGCAAATTAATAACCCCTTTTACAAACTCGGGAGCGTTGGGTAAAACGGTTATCTCTTCCCAGCTACGAATTTCTTGTACAGTTAAAATATCTACACCGTATTCTTCATCAGCCATGATGAATGTTAAAAACTGTTTCACGCCCTTTTGCTGCTGCAGATTAAGCTCAGAAATCATAGCGCCTCCAAAGCAGCTTGCGACTCAATACTTAACTCTTGACTGCCCGGTTTTTTTAAACCTGAAAGTTTTATTAACCCGCTTATATCAACTATCAATGAAACCCGCCCATCACCCAAAATAGTCGCGCCGGATATGCCATCTACTTTTTGATAGTTTGCCTCTAAACTTTTAATTACCACCTGTTGTTGCGCTAAGAGGTCATCTACCAATAAACCCACTTTTTGGTTGTCGGTTTCTACAACAACAAGTAAAGTTTTATCGAGAGATTCAATGGCATTATCATGATTAAAAATATCGTAGAGCCTTAAAATTGGAATATATTCATCACGTAACCTAAGTACATCAAGGTTTTTTCCTACACGGCTTACCTTGGCAATATCAATTTGCAGCGATTCAACAATAGAAATGAGCGGAATAATATAAGTATGCTGGGCAACTTTAACTAACTGACCATCTAAAATAGCCAGTGTAAGTGGTAACCTAATTGTAAATGTTGAGCCTACCCCTGGTGCAGATGTGACCTCTACAGAACCATTTAAAGACTGGATGTTACGCTTAACGACATCCATACCAACACCCCGGCCAGATAAGTCACTCACCTCATCCATAGTAGAAAAGCCTGGCATAAATATCAGCTCGTTAATTTCTTCATCGCTCAGGTGGTTGTCGGCAGAAATTAGCTCATTTGCAATGGCTTTTTCTTGGATTTTTTTGGTGTTTAACCCTTGTCCATCATCCATTATTTCAATAACAATATTTCCACCTTGATGGAATGCATTTAAGGTCACCGTTCCTACAGGATCTTTTCCGGCTTGCAGTCTTTTCTCAACAGTTTCTAAGCCATGATCTAATGAGTTTCTAACTAAATGAACCATAGGATCGGAAATTTTTTCCATTACTGTTTTGTCTAATTCGGTTTGCTCGCCTATCAGCTTCAATTCAACCTGTTTATTTAGCTTTTGCGCAATGTCCCTTACCAAACGTGGGAAACGGCTAAATACAAAATTAATTGGCAACATGCGGATACGCATTACGTTTTCTTGCAAATCGCGGGTGTTGTGCGCAAGTTGCGCTAAGCCTTCTTGCAATGCAGTAATAGTAGCCGGCGTAATGTCTTGCTCGCTAAGCTGATTAAGCATAGCTTGGGTAATAACAAGCTCACCGACCATGTTTATTAATGAGTCAACTTTATCAATCCCGACGCGAATGGAAGTGGATTCGGGCGTTGTTGATTTATTATTGGCACTCGCAGAGGCGGGCTTTATGGGCTTAGCCTGTTTCGTCGGCTCTGTTATTGGCTCTGGGGTCAAAGGCTCTAGGGTAGGTGCTGCGTCATTACCAACAGCGTTGCTATCGATTATGTTGGTTGCTGGTGTATCCTCGGTAAATAAGCCACCGCATAATTCAATAGTAATATCAGCGTCATCTTCAACCCATTCGAACACTTCTTTAATCGCGCTTTTCCCATGACTGGTGTTTAAGAAAAAACGCCAATGTAAAAAGCACTCATCACTACTTAAATCAGTTATTTCAGGGACTTCATCGTAAAAAACCGTGGTATCTAGCTCGCCTAGTTGCTCAAGCTCACTAATCATAATGAGTGGCTCATTGCCTGTTTTAAATAAGTGATGATGCGGCTTAAAGTCTATTTGGTAAGTATCGCTATCGGGTTTGTTATCAGAGGGTTGAGTGATGGACTCTTGTGTTCCCCCCTTTATTCCTAGCACCTCTTCAAATTGTGCTCGTAATGTATCGGCTTCAGTTAAGTCGGGCGCTTGCTCTGCTTGCAACCCAGCGAGTAACGATCGAAGGCAATCAACCGCTTTAAGTAATAAATTAACGTGCTCGGTTGTCAGGGTGCGCTCACCTTGACGAATTTGATCCAGTAAAGTTTCAAGTACGTGAGTAAAGTCAGACACTGATGAAAAACCAAACGTCCCACTCCCCCCTTTTATTGAATGAGCGGCTCTAAAAATAGTATTAATAGTTTCTAAGTCTTCCTCACCAGGCACTAAGTTTAAAAGCTCAGCTTCCATGGTATCTAGGCCTTCAAAACTCTCTTCAAAGAAAACTTCAAAAAATTGACTTAAATCTATGCTCACTTTGCGCTCCTTGACTAACGAATAACCTTTTTAATCACCGCTAGTAACTGCTCTGGATTAAATGGCTTTACTATCCAACCTGTTGCACCAGCCGCTTTACCTTCTACCTTTTTTTCTAAACCCGACTCGGTGGTTAGCATAAGTAGTGGCGTAAATTTATAGTCAGGTAATGTACGTAGCTCCCGTATTAATGTAATGCCATCCATAATGGGCATGTTTACATCTGAAATAACCGCATCAAAACCTTGCTGCTTAGCAATAGCCAATGCTTCACTGCCGTCTTTGGCCTCTGTCACATCAAAGCCTGCGGTTTTTAAAGTAAAGCTCACCATCTGACGCATAGACGCTGAATCATCAACTGCTAAGATTTTTTTCATATAAACCTCTAACTATTTATTTCGATTGTTAAATAATGGCTCAAGCCAAGCTGATTAATGGTATGTGCTAATGCTGCACTGCTACCTACCCATATAATTTTATGCTGTATAGTAAGTAAGTGTTTTTGAAGCGCACATAACAGCTGAATAGATGCAGTATCTGCAGACACGACATCGCTAATATCAAGACTGATATCGTCGTTGCTATTGAGTTCTTGTAGTAAGTCTTGGTGGAGCGTTTCAACTCGGGTAATCACAAGTTCGCTTGGAAGTTTTAACATTTAAAATTGTGTAATCCCTTTCATTTCAATTCATAACAAAAGCTTAGCTCTAGTTGTTAAAATTGCCATAAAAGGGTCAAAAAAAATTTTAATAAATTTATAAACAGGAATGAAAAAACAAGAAAGGGAGCCTAAAGCCCCCTTAAAATACGTGAAAAATTAAAAAGTCAGTTTTTAGTAGTAGTTTGCAATAACTTTAAACTCTTGCGTTAATTGAGTTGAATTAATAAGCGGTACACTACCTTGCTTAAACTCAGGTTTAAAAATAGCTCTTAGCGCTCCAGTATCATCAACCAACGCAACTGATGCACTATGATCAACCGCATAATCAGCTTTTGTTGTATCACTAATTGCGTAAATTAGCCCAAGTTCTCTCACCACTGGAAAAAGATCTTTATGTTCACCAGAAACAGCCAAAAAATTCGGGTTAAAGTAATCTATATATTGTTTTCGCTTTTCTGCTGTATCTCTATTTGGATCGACCGACACAAACCATATTTGCAACGGGTAATCAGCTTCCAGCTCTTTATAAACAGCGTTTAACTTAGCTAACGTTAACGGGCAAATATCGGGACAACTTGTGTACCCTAAAAATACTAAATTCCATTGTCCCTTAAATTGCGCTTTTGTCACCGGTTCGTCGAGCTGATTTTTTAACGTAAAATCCGAAAGTGATTTAGCGTTTTCATAAACAAGTGCATTTAAATTTTGAGGATCGTTTTCACTTGAGCATGCTGATAAAAATAAACTTAAAATAACAATTACTAAAAGCCAGAGTCGCTTCATAAAGGGAGCCATTTATCTATAAATAAGATCACGAAGAGTACCATTAAATGCACTATCGAAAAACGAAATAAATCCATAGCCTTGCCGTTATTAGCTGCAAATTTTAACTTAATGGCTTTATACATAAACACACTATTAAGCACACAAGCACCGACTAAGTAAATACCTCCTGACATACCAATTAAGTATGGCATCACACACACTAAAGCGAGTAAAACTGAGTATGCAACCACACATGTTTTACAAAAGTCGATACCATGTGTTACCGGCAACATTGGAATTTTTGCACGCTCGTAATCACTTTTTCGAGCAATAGCTAAAGCCCAAAAATGGGGTGGGGTCCAGGTAAATATAATCATAACCAGCAACCATGGCGCTGCTGCCATTTGATTTGTTTCAGATACCCAACCAAGCAATGGCGGCATCGCTCCAGCAAGTCCGCCTATTACAATATTTTGAGGTGTCGCGCGTTTTAAAAATGACGTATAAATAAAGGCATAACCCACTAATGCAAATAACGTTAATATTGCTGTAAGCGTATTAGCCCACACCATAAGCATGATAAAACCAGCAACGCCAATACTTGCCGCAAACGTTAATGCATGTGTTTTACTTAAACGCCCTTTAGCAACAGGGCGATGACGCGTTCTTGCCATTTTAGAATCTATTTCGCTATCCACTACATGATTAATAACGGCGGCCGCAGCAGATAACAGGCCTATTCCTAATAAGCTAATAACTTGAACGCCTATTCCACGCCCAACATCAGGGGATAATGCCAATCCAACCCAGGCTGTTAAAACCAACATAGCCACTACTTTAAATTTACTAATGGCTAAGTAATCTTGTAATAAGTCGTAAGCACGCACACTAAGTGATTGAGTATGAACAGGCTGTATTGTTTTTTTGTTTATTGTTAGTGCCATTATATTTCTCCTTTATGTGCGTGATTTTAGGTAATAACACAACCTAACCATACTTAATAACAGTATGGCAGCCATTAAGTTATGCGCCAGTGCAACCCCCAACGGAAAGTGCCAATGTACCAAAATAAGTCCTAAGCTAATTTGGCAAAATAAAGTAACCAATACTGCTATTACGCAGCTTTTAATTTTTTGAGAATAAGCGTGGCTGTAAATTTTCCACATAACAAGCGCCAAGACTATGCAAGTTACTAATGCCCAAATGCGGTGTAATAAATGGATAGACATTCTTGCTTGCTGTGACAGCACACCAAACTCGTAGTTGCTGTGCTCAAGCGGTAATTGAAAAACACTACTCAACGAAAAAGGCTGAGCGTAATCACATAAAGGTAAACCATTACAGTGTGGTGCTGCGTAATTAGCTGCAAGCCAGCCGCCAAGCGCTATTTGTAAAATCAGCACAAAAAACGCAATCAAACTCAATCCGAAATGCTGCTTAGCGCCCTCATCTCCGCCCATAATAGGTTTTGCTGTTAACCTTAAATACAGCAAAGTAATCAGCGATAAAATACTAAAGCCACCTAGCAAATGCCCCATTACAATAAGTGGCTGCAGATTCATAGTGACAGTCCACATCCCTAATGCAGCCTGAAACACAACAAGCAATAACAATAAAGATGTTAGCTTTAATGGGGTAGTTGGAAATTGACGCTTTAAAAAAGCAACAATAAACAACGCTAGAATCATCAGCCCTAAGGTGCCAGCAAAATACCTATGAATCATTTCTTTCCAGGCTTTCGCTTTTTCAAACACCATGTCAGGGTAACTTTGTGTCGCTAAAGCAATATCAGCTTCGTGTTTAGGAACCGTTAAAAAACCGTAACACCCCGGCCAGTCTGGACAACCCAGTCCGGCATCACTCAAACGAGTGTAAGCACCCAGAGCAACAACCACTAAAGCAAAAAGTCCGGTTAATAAAACCCAATTTTTATAATTTTTATACATCTTTTACCTCACACTAACCGTGTTAGCTTGAACGAGAATAGTTAAGTAGTTTTTTTAAATCCTTTAATAGCCCCTTTTGAACTAAGCGGTTTTCTTGAGGCTTTACTTTATAAGGGTACTCAAGCACCACAAGCCCCATATGATCAATTAAATACAAACTAGCTGGCGTTAAATTTGGTTGCTGAGCCATTTTTTTCCATGGTAAATCTGCTTGTGAAGGGCTTCCCATAACAGCCATATCAACCTTGCCTTGGTTTTTTCCTAGCGCTATATAAAGATTATTAAGCGCCTCAAGCTGCTCGCTACATGACGCGCTGCACTCACTCGAATAATTAAGCGCTATAGTCCATTGTTTAGGGTTATCGTTTTGCCAATTTTTTAGCTTTATTTCTTCATTTAGAAATTCACCATGATTTGTAACCGCACTGGGTAACCAATCAAATTTGAGCGCGCCATAAGCTAAAAGCAAAGGAATAGCACAACAGGTTACAAACAATAAAAGGGGTTTATTTTTCATTTTTTTTCCTTTTTTTACTCGCAAAAATGGCAACAACAACACATGAAAACGCGATTAAAAACCACTGTAAGGCATAGGCATTATGTTTTTGTGGGCTCATTACAACCGCTTTGTAATGCGGTATCGCCATTTCATCACCTTCACCTTGGCGGTAAGCCATAAAGTTAACTAATGGGATGTTTGTTTGCGATTTTATAAAACTTAAGTCGATTGATTGAATGCGTTTGGGCAGATCACCACTCGCGGTTTTATCTTCTAGAGTAAAACTACTGAGGTTATTCTCTTTAATTTGTGCTTTGACCGTAAACTCACCTTGGGGCAAAACCACTTTGGGTAAAAAATCACGTGATACTGGGGCTCTGACCCAGCCTAAATTAACCAATACTGCACGCGTATCATTATTTGGTTTTAACAGAGCTAGTAAGTCGTAACCCACTTGCCCGTTATATACTTGATTATCTAACAACCAGTAATGTTCGCTTAAAAATGTCCCTTTAAGCTCAACTAATACGCCGGTTTTATTCCATTGTTTTGGTAACTCAAGCAACTGCGACCAATTCATAACACCATGAGTTTGTATTTGAGCAATGGCAGTAAGCTGTTGCTGTTTTTTTTCACCTCGTTCTAATTGCCAAAAGCCTAGGCGCACACATACCAGCACAACAACCACAACCATACAAATTGTGATTATTGAACTAAGCTTTTGTTTGTGCCTTAAAACTACTTGCATAAAGGGTCAACTCAGTGATTATTAAAATTATTATTGTACTGTTGTTAATGTTTATACTTTTTAACTTATTTAGAGCGTTATTTATTATGGTGTCAGGGAAAACAAACGGACGACCTATGTCTCATTTTTTAGGTCGCCGAGTGTTGTTTTCGGTTATTGTATTAGTGGTTGCAATTGCAGCAGTTAAGCTCGGTTTTATAAAGGCAAACAGTTCGCCCATAAACGTTACAGCACATATACAAATACAAATAAACACAGCCATACAACGTCAACAAAATGCCAATACCAAGCAGCAGCTTGAAATGCAAAGTGCTTTTCTTTTGTAAAATGCCCTTTCAATATTCGTATTAAAATAACAAATAAAAGTACGGCTCCAAGCGTGACATGCATGCCATGAAAGCCAGTAAGCAAAAAGAATGTATTCCCGTAAACACCGGCATCTAATGTTAAGTTTAGGTCGTTATATGCATGAACATATTCCTCTACTTGCAATGCTAAAAAGCACACACCTAATAGCACCGTAAGCCCTAAAAACACTTTGAGGGGTTTGCGTTTATTGTTTTCCATTGCTACATGAGCAAAATGCAACGTAACTGATGACGCGATTAAAATTAACGTATTAATTAGTGGTAGCCCTTGCCAACCCATGGCTTGCGTTGTGTCTCCCGAAGGTGTAACAACTAAAGGCCACATAGCTTCAAAAGTAGGCCACAAAACCTCATTGGTCATAGCATTGTTACCCGCGCCACCTAACCAAGGCACCGAAATCATACGCGCGTAAAATAACGCACCAAAAAAGGCCATAAAAAACATAACCTCAGAAAAAATAAACCAACTCATGCCTTGTCGAAAAGAGCGATCCATTTGCGCAGAGTACAACCCCTGATCTGACTCATGTATAACGTTTTTAAACCAGCTAAATAACATATACAGAAGAACGGCTATACCGGCATAAAGCAAATAAACACCGCTACCCCCTTCCTTTCCAACCTCCATAACAGTTAAGCCTGCGCCTACGGCGATAAAAAATAATGCAACCGCCCCTACAATAGGCCACGGACTTTGCTCTGGTACGTAATAATGCTCATATTCTTGATTCATTTTACTTGCTCCTAGTTTCACACTAGTATTAAACGCTAGTTATTACTGGCTACTAGCTGTTCACTAATATCAAATACGGTATAAGATAAAGTTAGCTCTTCAACATCACTTGGAAGCGCTGTATCAACATAAAAAAGCAATTTAAATTCGAGCTCTTCTCCCGCTTTTAGGGGTTGTTGATCAAAGCAAAAACAGGCCATTTTGTGTAAATATTTTGCTGCTTTCCCAGGTGAAACAGACGGCACAGCCTGCATAACTTTATCGAGTTCGCTACTATTTTTTGCGCTAAAAACGACTTCTCGCATTTCTCCGGGTTTTACAACCACACTGTACTCTTTTGATTTCACTTCAAAAGGTGCACCACTTTGCGCATGGGTAGTAAAACTCACGCTGACGTCCCTTGTTTGCTGAACCATAGTACTTTGTTGTGCTTGCTCTAACGATGGCTTCCCATTAAGCCCTGTTAAATCACAAAACACGTCGTATAACGGCACTAAGGCAAACGCAAACGCAAACATACCTATGCTGATAAGTATTAGGCGCTTAAGAAGTGGTGCATGTGTCATTACTTAATTTCCGGTGGTGTTGAAAATGTGTGGTATGGCGCTGGCGAATCAACTTCCCACTCCAGCCCTTCTGCACCATCCCAAACTTTAGCAGGGACTTTTTCGCCACCTCTGGCACATTTAAAAACAACCACCACAAACAACAGTTGAGATAAACCAAATGCAAAGCCACCAATACTTATAATTGCGTTGAAGTCTGCAAATTGCAGTGCATAGTCCGGAATACGACGAGGCATACCAGCTAATCCCACAAAATGCATTGGGAAAAACAGCACATTTACACTGACTAACGACAACCAAAAGTGCCATTTAGCCAACGTGATATTAAACATATTGCCGGTCCATTTGGGCAGCCAGTAATAAGCACCGGCCATGATTGAAAATACCGCACCGGTCACTAATACATAGTGAAAATGAGCCACTACAAAATAAGTATCGTGGTATTGAAAGTCGGCGGGGGTAATAGCAAGCATCAACCCTGAAAAACCACCTAATGTAAACAACACTATAAAGGCAATACTGAACATCATAGGCACTTCAAAGCTAATCGAACCGCGCCACATGGTGGCTACCCAATTAAATACTTTAACGCCAGTGGGTACCGATATCAGCATTGTTGAATACATAAAAAATAGCTCTGCAGCTACCGGCATACCGGTGGTGAACATGTGATGCGCCCACACAATAAAGCTCAGCAATGCTATAGATGACGTGGCATAAACCATTGATGCATAACCAAATAGCTTTTTACGCGAGAAAGTAGGCACTATGGTTGAAATAATACCGAAGGCAGGCAAAATCATGATGTAAACTTCAGGGTGACCAAAAAACCAAAATATATGCTGAAACATCACCGGATCGCCACCGCCGGCAGCATCAAAAAAGCTAGTCGCAAAATATTTATCGGTTAAAACCATGGTCACCGCGCCTGCCAAAACAGGCATAACAGCAATGAGCAAAAATGCCGTTATTAGCCATGTCCATACAAACAGAGGGAGTTTCATCCACGTCATACCAGGAGCGCGTAAGTTAACTATAGTAACCACCACGTTAATAGCCCCCATAATCGAGCTAATGCCCATTATGTGCACAGCAAATACAAATAAGGCAGTATTGTCATTACTGTATGTGGTTGAAAGCGGAGCATAAAAAGTCCAGCCAAAAGCAGGGCCCCCTCCAGGCATAAATAAAGACGCAAGCAAAATTAAAAATGCGAAAGGTAAAATCCAAAAACTCCAGTTGTTCATTCTAGGTAATGCCATATCTGGCGCACCTATCATTAACGGTATCATCCAATTGGCTAATCCCGTAAAAGCCGGCATAACGGCACCAAACACCATTATTAAACCGTGAACTGTGGTCATTTGATTAAAAAAGTGAGGGTCGACTAACTGTAATCCTGGCTGAAATAACTCGGCCCTGATCACCATAGCCATTGCGCCACCAATTAAAAACATGGTCAGCGAAAATATTAAATATAAGCTACCAATATCTTTATGATTAGTTGTATAAAGCCAGCGTTTAAAGCCTTTAGCTGGGTGATGAGCATGGTGCGCTTCGTTGGCATTAGGTTGTTCTGCTATGCTACTCATTAGTTAGCCTCCGCGTCGGCATCAAGTGCTGCTTGAATCTCACTAGGCTGAATAACATCACCGGTATCGTTACCCCATGCATTGCGCTTGTAAGTAATAACCGCAGCCAATTGTTTTATAGATAACTGCTTGGCAAATGATTGCATTGCCGTACCTGGGCTACCATAAATAAGTATGTCTATATGACCTTTTATATCTCCAAGTACAATTGGGCTGCCTTTAAGCGCCGGAAATACGCCCGGCAATCCCATACCTGTAGGCTGATGACACGCGGCACAACTTGCCATGTATACCTGAGCACCCAGCTCCATTAACTCTTCTTTTGGTAATGTTTGATCAAGTAAAGCTGCATCAGCTAAAGCAGCTTTTTGTTTAGCTTGTTTAGCGTCGGCAAGCCATACTTTAAAATCAGCTTCAGATTTAGCCTCAACTACAACAGGCATAAATCCATGATCTTTACCACACAGCTCAGCACACTGGCCTCGGTAAATCCCTTCTTCGTTTATGTTGGTCCATGTTTCGTTAATAAAGCCCGGATTTGCGTCTTTTTTAACGGCAAAGTCTGGTACCCACCAAGAGTGAATAACATCATCTGAGGTCATTAAAAAACGAATTTTTTTATTAATTGGCAGTACGAGGGGTTTATCTACCTCAAGCAAATAATTTGGGTTTTTATCTGCTAAATTGGTAATTTCATCTTGAGAGGTTGCAAGCATTGAGTAAAACTCTACGTCTTCTCCCATGTATTCATAATGCCATTTCCACTGCGAGCCAGTCACTTTAATTGTTAAGTCGGCTTTACTGGCATCTTCCATCGCTATTAACGTTTTTGTAGCTGGCACTGCCATCGCAATTAATATAACAAATGGTATAGCAGTCCAAAGAATTTCTACTTTAGTACTTTCGTGGAATTGAGCGGGAACCGCCCCTTTAGATTTTCGATGATGAATGAGTGCCCAAAGCATGATGGCAAACACTATTATTCCAATTACACAACATATAAAAAATATGGTCATGTGTAATTCGTAAACATTTTCACTTATATCTGTAACGCCCTTGCGCATATTATATTGGCTGTTGGCCAACGCTAACTGCGGAAAAACACACAATATAAGCCACAAGGTACAACTAAGTTTACCCATGTGACGACTCCTTTGATGCTGTTGCTAGTGCAAAGCGAAGAGGCATACGGCTTAAACGCCAATTCGTTATTTTTATTTTTGTATTAATGCCATTTGATTTATAAAAAAAATTGGCATTCACTGCGCTAGCAACAAATTTATTGTGTGTGCTCAAAACTTAAAAGCGATGAGTATTGCCAGCGTCAGTTCATTAACAATTAGTTAATATTTAACCAGCATGCAAGTTTTTTGTATTAAAAACAAACAATAAATATGTAAAAAGTAGAGAGTTGATTTAGTTTAGCGTAGAAAAAAGTAGCTAAAATCGAGAGTTAGTAAGGGCTGAGAATGAAATAAGGAGTATGAATAAAAAAAACAAATTTAAAAAATAAAAATGCGCACCAAAATAGTGCGCAATTTATAAAATAAGGTAAAGCTACATCCAGTCTGCGTTACGAATAACACCCACTGCCAAGCCTTCAATGTTGAATGACTCAGTTTCAAGGTCGACCTTAATTGGTGCAAACTCGTCATTTTCGGCATGAAGTAATACCTGACGACCTGCCTTTTCAATACGTTTTACTGTTACATCGTCATCAACACGAGCAACCACAACTTGACCATTTTCAGCCACTTGTGTTTTATGTACAGCAAGTAAGTCGCCATCCATAATGCCTATATCTTTCATACTCATACCATTTACGCGCAGTAAAAAGTCAGCAGCTGGTTTAAACATTAATGGATCAATTTTACAGTGGCTCTCAACATGCTCTTGCGCCAAAATGGGTGAGCCTGCCGCAACTCGGCCAATAAGCGGTAAACCTAATTGCTCCGGTTCCTCTTCTTCAACAAGTTGAATCCCTCGGCTTGCGCCTGGCTTCATTTTAATCACCCCTTTTTTGGCAAGGGCTTTTAAATGTTCTTCAGCGGCATTTGCACTTTTAAACCCTAACGTTTGTGCTATTTCAGCACGTGTAGGCGGCATACCAGTGTCTTTAATAAACACTTTAATTAATTCGAGTATTTGAGCTTGGCGTTTAGTTAATGGGCGCATACAACTGGTTTTCCATACAGTACATTTAACTGTGAGTATATACAGTTAAATAAAAATCGCAAATTTAAATTACCCGTTCAAATAGCCAAATTACTTCCTTACGTGTACATTTTAGGTGCTTTCTAAAATAGCCTATAAAAATAGTAACTTGCTTCATTAAATTTAAAGGAATCTATATGAGTATTTGGCATCAACCGATTACATTAGCACTGTGTAAACAATTAGACGAAGGGATTAGTGGCCAAGGTACCCTAATGAAAACCATGGGAATAGAAATAACAGAGATAGGCGATGACTACTTAGTCGCAACTATGCCTGCAATCCCTGCACATCATAATCCTATTGGCATGGTTCATGGCGGCGCTAACGTTGTACTGGCAGAAACGGTAGCCAGCTATGCTGCTAATTTTGTTGTCGATTTCACAAAATTTTACTGTGTTGGGCAAGAAATAAGTGCAAGCCATTTAAAGGCTTCTCGTAATGGTACATTAACGGCAACAGCACGCGCATTTCATATTGGAAAACGTAGCTCAGTATGGGAAATAAAAATCACAAATAGCCGTAACGAACTGTGCTGCGTATCAAAAATGACCGCAGCAGTTGTTGAACGAAAAGCGTAGGTTACTTCTCGAGAGGGTAAATTGTTATTTCCATACCCGCGCCAATAGCAGATATACGAAGTAGTGTATCTGCATGCAAAGCTTGATTAAAACACTTTGGCGATGTGCCTGACTCAAATCCTATATCAAACGTTCTGCGTGAACAGCTTAACCATTGCTTTAATGCATTGCGTGAACACGATTCAATAAGCTCACAAATATGGTTTATTGCTTTGTCTGGTGATTTAACATCGCCAGCTACCTCAATACGCGCTAATTGACGGTATTCGTCTTTGTCATAATGTAAAATCGTTGCGACTTTTTTTAGGTCGGCCACCAGCACACTAATATCTTGTTTTGACTCAAGCTCTAGATCTACATTTAAAAATTGAATTTCCGACATTGTTTCGTATTTATCCTCTAATAGTTACCTTGCAAACTTTAACGCAGTTTTATCGTTATACCAAATCAACACCCTATAAATAGACACTTTATCAGTTAATATTCTTATTTTAGAGTGTTATTGCTACTTACTATTCGCGCTAGTGTGCTGCAACTCAGTTTTAATGCACTAGTGCGACATTTTGTCGCACCCACCTTGCCTACCATTCGCGTAAAATGTTTATTAAAAATAATAAGATAAACACCTATGAAAAAAATATTTAAGCCAGCACGTAAACTTCATAAATGGTTAGGCTACCTATTAGGAATACAAATACTAGCTTGGTTGCTTGGCGGTTTAGTGATGAGCGCTATTCCGCTTGAAAAAGTACATGGTAAACACCTAGCAACACGCACTCTAGCCAACCCTTTTAAAAGCCATAGTTACGTCGCATCAATTGATGATATAGCAACCAAAGTAACCAATCCGACTAAAATAACCTTCACACATTTCTTATTCACCCCACTTATAACTGTAACCAGTAAAGACAACCAACAAAGCTTTAATGGCATTACTGGGCAACCATTTAAAGCGCCGAATAAACAGCAAATAATTGCTAATGCGCACGCACATTTACTTATTGATGCTCAACCCGAAAGTACCGCATTATTAGCTGTAGGACCACGAGAAAGCGGTTATAAAAAAAATGTATGGCAAGTACAATTTAACGATACATTTAGCACCACCCTCTATTTGTCATCAGATACAGGCCAAGTGATTACTGTGCGCAGTACACTGTGGCGAATTTTCGACTTTTTTTGGATGCTTCATATTATGGATTATGATGAGCGTGAAAACTTTAATAATCCTTTATTAATTAGCTTTGCAGCAACCAGTGTACTTTTTTGTTTAAGTGGTTTTTTGCTGCTATTGCAAAATATAAGGATTAAACGCAGTTTTAAATAAGTGTATGTTTGCCTGTTAAGCCAGTAAACTAGGCGCTCCTGTAGTTCACGTATGTGATGGATATGACCCGATTGATTTTGGCCTTACTGGCTTGCTGTGTCTGTTTTTCGGTATCAAGTAAAGACTTTACTCGTTTCTCTACTGCTAAAAAGCACTTAATAAAAACACTACCGAACAATGCAAAAAGCCTGTATTGCGGTTGTGATATTAACAAACAAGGTAAAAAACTAGTGCCAGATCCAACGGGTTGTGGCTATGTACCACGTAATACGTTCACGCGCTCTGGCAAAATAAATCAGCGCGCTTTACGTATTGAATGGGAGCACATAGTGCCGGCATGGGAGTTTGGCCATCAACTACAATGTTGGCAAAACGGCGGGCGAAAAAATTGCCGTAAGGTCAGTGCTAAATTTAGGAAGATGGAAGCCGACATAAACAATTTAGCCCCCGCCATTGGCGAAATAAACGCTGACCGTTCTAATTACCGCTTTGGTATGCTGGGTGAGCCCGCGACCCAATATGGCCAATGTAATGTAAAAGTAAACTTTAAACAACGCGTTGTAGAGCCTCCGCTTTATGCCCGAAAACAAATTGCCGACGCCTATGCTTACATGCAAAAAACGTATGGTTTAAAAATTTCAAAACAACAACAAAAACTCTTTAATGCCTGGCAAAAACAAGACCTAGCACTAAAAAACACGACCAATAAACTGTAATAGCGCCTATCCACTAATAAAGAAATTCAAGCTCCTGCTTTGCAAATAAAAATGACACACTTATTTACATAAAGAAAAAGCTAAACGTTGAATAAATAATCAGGTGTTGTAGTATTTTAAATAACTTATTTACAGGAAGTACTTAGCATGTTTAAAAACAACACACTATCGCTTGCAATTATCAGCGTGCTCTCAGCTTTTGCTTTAACAGGTTGTGGTGGAGGCGGAGGTAGCAACAATACACCATCTCCTGTCACGCCACCAACAAGTAGCACACCGACATGGACTGCTGGTGTATTTGAACCGTCAGACGAACTTAAAAACTTTTGTGAAACACCGCGCACAGGTAACGATCCGTTTAATAATAACCAACCATACCCAGACCAAGCTGGTTCAGCCTTATACGAAAAACTATGGCTTCGTTCATGGAGCGACGAAACATACCTTTGGTATGATGAAATTACCGATAACAACCCTGAATCGTTCGATACCGTGGCTGACTATTTTGCTCAACTAAAAACTGAAGAACTAACCGATTCGGGTGCTAAAAAAGATAACTTTCATTTTTCAGAACCCTCTGAAGATTACTTCCAAGAAGCACAGTCGGGCGTCACTTCTGGCTATGGTATTAACTGGGCATTTATTGGTGATTCAGCCGATAGAATTTTACGTGTTGCTTACCTTGAAGATAACTCTCCAGCAAGCCAAATTGGCTTTCAACGAGGCGATACCGTACTTGAAGTTGATGGTGTGAGTATTAATACCAATACCCAAGCAGGCATAGACACTTTAAACGAAGGCTTGTTTAGCCCAACCAACGGTGACTCACATACAATTGTTGTACGCAGTAACGACGGCACGGAAAAAACGTTTAATGTCACTGCAGGTAACATCGAACAAACTCCAGTTCAAAATGTAAAAACAATTGTAACAAGCAATAACACGCGCGTTGGGTATATGCAGTTTAATAGTCACATAGGTATTGCCCAAGAAGGACTCATTGATGCAGTAGATAAGTTTAGAACCGATAACGTGGACGAACTCGTTATTGATTTTAGATACAACGGCGGTGGTTTATTAGCACTGTCTTCGCAGCTTGCATATATGGTGGCGGGGAGCGCCAATGTACAAAACCGTTTTTACTATCAAACGCAACAAAATGATAAACAGCCTGTTGATTCTCCATTCCCGTTTATTGACGAAGAAATAGACTACTCAACGTTTTTCAGTACTGGCGATAAATTACCTGATTTAAACTTATCTAAAGTGTATGTATTAAGTACATCAGGTACCTGTTCAGCCTCTGAAGCGTTTGTAAATGGCTTAAAAGGGATAGATGCAGAGGTGATACTTATTGGCGATACAACCTGTGGTAAACCATACGGATTTACGCCTACACACAACTGTGGAACAACCTACTACACCATTCAATTTAGTGGCGTTAACAGCAAAGGCTTTGGTGAATATGCCGCTGGCTTTACCCCTACACCAACGCCACAATTTAATGCCGATGTACAAGGGTGTGTTGTTAACGACGACTTTGATAATCAACTTGGTGATAGCAACGAAGCTTTACTATCTACGGCACTTTTTCATATAGATAATAACGGTGAGTGCCCAATGACAACAACAGTCGCTAATAGTAAAGTAGATGTACCAAGCTTTGCTACAACTAGCGAAAAACTGCAGCCTTTAAACGCACCAAATGAGCTCACTCGCGGTAACATGGACCTAACATGGCCTACGTTGTCTAAGGAGCAATAATGGTAAAGTTACTGGCAATACTCACTGTATTAATTAGCCTAGGGGGGTGTAATAGTATGAGTAGTGCCGTTGCAAAACCTGCGCTTTTAACAGAGGTTAACCCAGGCGTTATTACTGTGCTACAACAGGCCATTATAAAAGCCAAAGGTGGCACGCTAGTTACACTTGCCGACACTGTGTTTACCAAACGTAGCGAGCTCTTGCTAAGCCATGGAAATAGTAAAGATCCAAATGGCATGCCCATAATGGGCGCGCATAATATAAAGTCTGAAAAATTTGTTTTACAAATAATCGGCGAGCAGTGCGTGCTTTATTATCCTAAAAAAGATATGTCTATTGAGCTTAAAAACGTAAGTTGTAAAGCGCAATAAAATACTATTAAAAAGGCACACAGCATTAATACTGTGTGCCTTTATCATTTTTCACTTGGTTTATAAGTCTTGATGCGGACCAAACACTTCGTAATGAATATGCTCATTTTTAACGCCTAGTGCCAGTAACTGGCTTTTCACAAACGCCATAAACCCAGCGGGGCCACATAAGTAAAAATTGCCATTTGTAAGAGGTAACTGTGTTTTTATGGCTGTTAAATCCATTAACCCAGTAAAATCAGCCCCATCACTGCTTTGATTAAACCACGTCATAGTTTGCAAACAGTTATAAACCGTACTTAATTCATTTAAATAGTGTGCAAACGAGTGCTGTTGAGTATTTTCGCACGCATGTAAATACAGAATGTCGTGATTAGGGTTATCGCTTAATAACGTTTCGAGCATAGCAAGCATTGGCGTTTGCCCAACACCTGCTGAAATAAGTACCGTCGGTTGAGTGCTATTGCGTAAAAAGAAATCACCTGCAGGCGGGTATAGTTCAACTATGTCACCTTGAGCTAGTGAGTGTAAATAATTAGACATCATACCAGGCTTTGGCTGTAGCTCTTTTTTAACACTAATACGGTAGTTTTTACCGTTACTTTTTTGCGAAATAGAATACTGGCGAATTTCTTCATATTCAGCGCCCTCTGGCTTAACTTTAATACCTAAATATTGGCCAGGTTTATGGGTAATAACCGCTTCGCCATCAACCGGCGTAAGTGTAAAGCTTGTTACTAGCTCAGATTCAACTTGCTTGTTGGTTATTTCAAATTGGCGATTACCGGCCCAACCACCCAGTGTGTTTTTACTGTGTTCATACAAAGCCGCTTCTTCGGTAATACAAATATCAGCAAGCAATGCGTAAGCTTCACGCCATGCGTATTCTACATCTGGCGTAAACTGCTCTGGTATTAGCTCTTTTAAGGTGCCAATTAAATGAGCACCAACAATGGGGTAGTGCTCTGGTAAAATATTTAAACTGGTGTGTTTATGATTAATGCGCGCTAATGCCTCTTTTAACACCGCTAAGTTATCAATATTTTGGGCGTATGCCGCTAATGCGTTAAACAAAGCAAATTGCTGGCGGCCGGTGTCTTGATTCGCCATATTAAAAATATTTTTAAGCTCTGGGTTATGGCTAAACAAACGCTTATAAAAATGATCGGTAACAACCGTGCCGGCTTGCGCTAATAACGGAACGGTGCTTTTAACAATCTCAATGGTTTTATCAGATAACATAATGTATTCCTGTAGGTAAACTAACCACGACGCCCATCAACACGACGCCGCGTTAATATAGGTGTGCAGTAAATTAAAAATAACAAAAAAGCCACTAGCCACAGCAAAGCACTTATCTGCCAAGCAAAGTGTGGCCCAATAATTAAGGGGAGTATTGAGCGAGTAATCGCTGCCACCAGCACAAGAGCAAAAGCAACAGATATATAATTAGGGGTGCTAAGCGTACGCCCTGTATGACCAAGCGATACACGGGTCATCATGGCTAAAATCATCATCCCTATTGTGCCAATAGTGATAAGGTGGAGCGCATCTTTGAAGGGTATTACGCTTGTGTAAAAGCTAAATGCAATCATCATCAAGCCAACACCTAAAGCAAGATAAGAAAAATGCAGAGACCATAATAATGGCACTTTTAGCACTTTTGCGTTCCACCAATACCCAGATCGAATTAAGTGAAGCGCAGCAACTATTGCAACAATTAATGAAGGGCTAATTGCGCTTAAAAATAACTTACTAATAAAAAATAAAGTAATTGCCAATATTGATAAATACAGCAGTGCTTTATCAGTTTTAGGAGTGCGTGTTTGCTCGCTAAGCAATAAACCTTTAGCAGTAAAAAAGGGAAGCACCCTTCCTGCAACAATGCCTACCAGTAAGCTAATAACGAGTACAGCGGTGTCAACCACAGCCAAAGCAAGCTGCATGTTGTTATTTAAAACAAGTAATAAATAAAGTGTATTGAGGGAGCACAACACACTTAAAATAGCTAAAAACTGATAGTTATTTTTACTGCGTGCTTTTAATAGCATATTAGCCAGCGCTGCAATTGCACCTATCCACCATGCTAGCTGCAGCACAATAACAGCCAATAAATTAATATTGGCAAAATCTGGCAGCACAATAAAAAAAGCTAAACGAGCAATTACCCATATTAAAGTAAGTAGCATAAGTGCTTTGCCACTTATACTTCCAACGCCCGTCCATGTTTGTGCCGCCGTAAGTAAAAAACCTACAGCAACCACTCCTGCAAAGCCAAACAGCATTTCATGAGCGTGCCAAAGTGTAGCTGGTATGGTTAAGTGCCAACTAGCATGGCCTGATAAAATAAGTAACCAATACCCTATCGAAAAAAATGCCAGCAAACCGCCTGCTAAAAAGTAAGGTCTAAATGCAAGCATCCATAACGGCCATTTAGTTACTTGATGGATAGCTATGTGCGCTGGCATTGGCTCGGTTAAATTTAGTGGGCGCATTAACGTACTTCCTGCCCTAAACCATGTTGAGCAACGCAGCGCAGCACATAACTAACTTTTAAAATAGCTGCCACTACAATAGTGCTAATATGCGCTGATATTTGTACCTGCATCGAAAAGTACTCTGCATACGGGTAGCTAATTAAAATGCTCACAACCATACAAATAAAGCTCAACCCTAATACGGCATTAGCAGTAAATAAAAGCGATTCAAAAAATGAGCCTAACTCAACATTGTTGCTTACATTATTTATTGTAAGTGTGTCCATAACTACCTCAGTAACCATTAACGTTACTTAGCTATTACACATACTGTGCCAATAAAACAAAGCATTACTATTCAGCAGGTTAAATATAACCACTTTACAAAATGAGTCTTTATGACCTACCCTATTTTAAATCATAAAAACACGTATAGGTCATTTTGACATGAACCAGCAATTCAACCTCACCCAAGTAGCTTTAGAGCTTGCCCAAAGCACCCTGCACGAGCACAGCTTTGACCAATTACTGGCAACGGTTGAGCGTGTAATACCTAGCGATGCCAGTGCATTACTTGTGGTGCAGGGCGAGCAACTTAAACCCTTAGCCATTAAAGGCCTGATGCCCGACAGCCTTGGCAGGCGTTTTAAAATAGCAGAGCACCCTCGCCTTAAGGCTATTTGTAGTGCTAGCCACGCATTACAATTTGCACACGACTGCCCACTGCCCGACCCATACGACGGCCTACTGCTGGCTAAAACAGGCGATATTCCTGTGCATGCCTGTTTAGGCTTACCCCTTTACGATAAAAATGCACTACTTGGCGTACTCACGTTTGATAGCCTTAATGCAAATGCCTTTAGCAGTATCAGCACAGATACGCTAAGCACCTTACAAACGCTGTGTAGTGCACATTTTAAAACGGCTCTAGAGCTTGCCCATTACAAACAACATGCGCAGCATTCAAGTGCACTTGTGCAAGAGTTAACACGTGATGCACTTACTCGCGATGGCGGTGAAATAATTGGCCAAAGCCCAGTAATAAAAACGCTTAAAAATGAAATAAAACTAGTTGCTGCCTCTAACTTTAGTGTATTGGTTTTAGGAGAGACAGGCGTAGGAAAAGAGTTAGTAGCGCGTAATATTCACTTAAATTCTGCACGTAAAGATCAGCCTCTCATTCACTTAAATTGTGCCTCACTTCCCGAAAATCTTGCAGAGAGTGAATTTTTTGGCCATGCCAAAGGCGCTTTTACTGGTGCACAAAATGCCCGCCAAGGTAAGTTTCAGCTAGCTGATGGCGGCACATTATTTTTAGACGAAATTGGCGAGCTGCCATTGGCTATGCAAAGTAAATTGCTGCGCGTACTGCAAAGTGGTGAAATTCAAACCGTTGGTGAAGACATACCAAAATACGTAGATGTTCGAGTAGTCGCTGCCACTAATCGTGATTTAAAACATGAGGTAGCACAAGGTCGCTTTAGAGCCGATTTATATCACCGGCTAAGTGTTTACCCTATTACCGTGCCGCCACTTAATAAACGTGAGCACGACATAACCCTACTTGCTGGTTATTTTATTGAGCAAACAGCCCGTAAATTAGGTATTAAACAATTAAAGCTAAGCACTGAAGCGCAAGCATTGCTTAACCAATACAGTTGGCCTGGTAATGTACGCGAGCTTGAACATGTTATTAGCCGCAGCGCATTAAAGGCTAAGCAAAGCCAATGGCAAAACCCTATAGTTACGATTACAAGCGAGCACTGCGATTTAACCCCACAGCTAAGTAATACAGCGCAAGTTAACACGCAAAACACCATTCACACTGCCTGTAATCAGCCATTAAAGCAGGCCGTTGAATCTTTACAATTTACAGTTATAACCGAGCAACTAAAGCAGCATAGTTATAACTGGGCAGCAACTGCAAGAGTGCTGGAACTCGACAGAGCAAACCTTATACGCCTTGCTAAGCGTTTAGGTATTGAGGTTAAAAAAACTATTTAAGAGTTTGAGGCTTATTAAAATGCGCTTTTAATAATCCTGCAAAAGCTTGTACCTTCGCGGTGCGATGCACTAAATGATGGGTCACTAACCACACATCCGTTGGCCAACTTAGTTCACCATGTAAAACAGGAATCAAATCGCTATATTGCGCTGCTACATCATGCTGTAAACCACCAATGCCTAAGCCTTTAATAATAGCGCGCGTGGCCTCGGCGGTTTCTGATACACGCAGTTTGATTTGCGATGCAGGAATGTTTTCGTCTGCCCAAGCAAAATAAGGCACCCGCGCGTTATATCCCGCAACTCCTGATACAAAATTATGCTGCGATAAATCACTTAACGATTTGGGCATACCATGCTTGGCAATGTAGCGCTTATTGGCGTATAAACCGGATGTTAGCTTTGCTAAATGCTGAGCAATGTAGTCACCTTCATCAGGTTTAGGCCCTGCACGAAGCGCAATATGTGCTTGCCCGTGATCGAGGCGCAAGCGTTTTTGCTCCAAAATAACTTCAAGCTGTACTTGTGGGTGTAATGCCTGAAATTGTTCACATACATCGCCCATTACATCAATAAACCCACTAACCGTAGTAAGTAATAAACTTCCGCGTAAAGTACTATCGGCAGCGGCAATATCGTTATGTAGCTGTTCGAGCGAGGTATCTATAGTTTGCGCTGTAGCAAATAATTTAGCGCCTATTTCAGTTACCTTGTAACCACGAGCATGGCGATGAAACAAGCGGGTATCTAGGTTTTTTTCAAGGCTGTTAATTCGTCTTAACACTGTGCTGTGGTGTACATTTAGTGCCTCTGCCGCAGCGGTAAGCGTGCCAAGCCGAGCCACTTCAAAGGCTACTTTTACGTCTTGCCAGTCGTCAAATTTTATTGCCATGCGCCCTGCCTTAAACTTATGTGCGTATACGCACATAAGTGTTGCGTTTATTTGGGTTTTCTACAAGTAAAAGTTTGCTACATTAGGTATGTAACTTAAAACATAAAAAGGCCAAATCCATGTCAGCACCAAAAATTATCGCTCTTGCGGGCAGCTTACGAAAAGAAAGCTTTAATCAAAAACTTATTAATGAAGCAGCACGTTTTGCTTTGCAAACCGGTGCTGAAGTAGAAGTTATTCAGTTAAACGAATTAGATATTCCACTATTTAACGAGGACATTGAAGCGCAAGGCACACCAGTCGACGCCCAGCTTTTAAAAGACAAACTCCGCTCTGCAGATGGTATTTTATTGGCAAGCCCTGAGTATAACGGCTCGATCACTGCGCCATTAAAAAACGCCATCGATTGGGCATCGCGTACAGAGCAAGGTGCAGTACCGGCATTTCGTAATAAAGTAGTGGCATTATTTGCTACTTCACCGGGTGGATTGGGCGGTTTACGCGGTTTAAACCACGTACGTGATATTTTAAGCGGCATTGGTTCGTTAGTGCTTGCCGACCAACTTGCTGTACCCTCTGCGTTTTCTGTTTTTGGCGATAATGGCCAAATTAGCGACCCAGAAGTAGCCGATAAAGTATCTTCACTTGCTCATCAATTAGTCAGTGTTGCAAGCAAATTAAAGTAACCTTATACGCTTTACTTTTGCTTTGTCGCCGCTATTTTTGCGGCGATAAAATCAACATGTGTTACATATAATAGACCCGCTATTTTACGTATTACGTACTCTTCTTGTGGGTCTATTTCACCGTCTGCATAGGCTAAACGCCACAGCAATTCTATTATTTCGATGCGCTCGGCTGCACTGCAATGCTCATTAATCTGCTTTGAAAACTGAAAGTAATCAATTGCACCATCTAAACTGCTTGCAGCATTGGTGGTGAGCTCTTCAACCTCAGAATCTGTTAAATTAAAATATTTTTTTAAGGTTACAGTCAGGGTGTGTTGTTCATTATGGTCGAGCTTAGTATCGGCACGCATGACTTCAATTAGCAACGCTGCTACCGCTGTTTTTAAATCGTGCGGCTCTATAATCGGCGCTTGATCATCGAATGCTGCAAAAAGCTGTTTTATTTGTTTGAACATCACATTATCTCTTTTTGGGTGTTAGACTTAACGTACATAAACCGAACTTATATGAGTATTTAATGGGTATTAAGTTCGCAAATTAAAGGATACATTTTATGAAAGGGTTATTTTCACCACGCTTTATTATTAGTAGCGCACTGGTGGGCCTTTCGAGTATAGGCACTGCGCAGGCCGACACCATCGAAAAAGAAAAATCATACGACTTTGATAATAAAGTGCATTACTACCAAACCAAAATTGACGACAGCAATTACAAACTAGAAATACAATCAGACGACTATAAGCACTTTGCCAATCAAAGTATGTTTTTACTTCGCCATGCAGAGAGGTTGTGCCGTGGTAATACCTTTATGTTAAAAGTGCTTGAAGGCGTGCAAGAATACGAACGTTTTCCTACTAAGCCACGTGCCTATCAACCACCTTTAACGGTTTTATTGCAATGCGAAGAGCCCGAACAATAAGCTTACTCTTCGTATCCCCATGGTGCAGCGGGTGGCGTAATAGATTTGGTTAAATCAAAATCCACTTTAAATTCGCGCCCTTGACGAATTAAACGGTAAGTAAATACCTCAGGGTAAATATACATTTGCCATGTATTCCCTGCCGATTGCGCAATACCTTGTGCTACAAATAATTCTTTAGAATATTGATCAGCAGGAAACGACTGCATTTGTGCATAACCCGCATCAAGTGTATGACCGCCATACATGGTTGAAGCATCGTCAGTACCATCTTCATGGCGATGGTCGTGTTTTAAGCTCAAACCACTGCCTGTTTTTGTAATGATCCAGGTACGTGATGCATCATCACCCACATGAAATGGTACTTGCAGCTCGCTATCAGTACATTTGCGTACATGCATGATTAGTTTTTTATTATCAAATGAGCTTGGGCCCTTTGCGTTATCTATGCTTACTTTGCCCTCAAACGCTTTACCACAGTGCGCTGCAATATTATTAAAAAACGCATCATGCGTCGGTATAGATACCAAAGGCGCAGGGCGCGCAATAGCTGCCGATGAGGCAAGTAATAACGCTGCTGCTGTTAATAATTTCATAAAGTACTCTTATAATAATTTTTTAATACCATAGCGGTTTAAGTTAATTTTGGGAAATAACTGCGACAAGTGGCTTCTCTGCTCTGTTTTTCATTAATGTTAAAAGTGAATGATGGAAGTCTTGAAAAATGACCTCACCCCATATTCGCGAATAAACACCAAAATTTGTATTATCTTGCACGGTCGTTTTTAAAGTTAAAATGGTATTACCGCTTTTACCTTCACTTAACTCATACCCACCGTAAAGAGGTGAAAAGTATTCGCCTCCTAGTTTTACATGTTTATCGAGTGCGTCATCGGGGATAGCATCAGGGTCTATGTCAAATCTATAAAGCATCTGTTTATTTGGCTGCCAATCCGTAATAACTTCTTTAAATATAACTCCTTTTTGCCATTTACTGGTTCTAATTGCACCAACACCCGCAGCATTCATATTTGCCTCTAAGGGCTTAGGTACACCTATTAATTGGGTAAGCGAAAATGGCAATTCTTGTGGCTCTATGGTGCTTACATTTGCAAGCTGCTGCCACACACGGTTTATAGGCGCTTCAATAATTATAGAGTTGGTGACTTCGTACGTTTTTGATAAGTGTAAATAATTTACCTCAATAGGTGAGAGCAATACAGGAAGCAAAGCTATTGAAAGTAAAGAATGGTTAGCGTTTTTAGTTTTGCGATTTTTAATAAAACCTGCCAGTAAACCGCCAATACTTGCAAAGAGCATAAAGGCAGGCAAAGCCATTGCCACACAAATACTGCCTTCAAGTAACGTAATAACACTGACAAGTAAAAAAACAAAAATTGGCTGCCAAGCAATTATCACCATTTGCCTTTTAGTTAATGTTTTTGCGCTTTTAAATTCAAAATGAATACGAATATAGCCAATTGCAACGGGCACTAAAAACATAAATGATATAGAGACTAGGCTACTTAAATTATAAGTATCAAATAGCTCTACAAACAGCCGCATAAATATGCCGTAAAGCGTACCAAGTAAAATACCAATTGATTTAGGGGAGTTGAATTGCATCTCTATTCTTTATTGTTGTTATTAACAATCAGAAAGTAACAGAAGTATTATTCCACCACAAATAAAACAAAATTAACGGCTCCTGCAAGCAAATAGCCTGAAATAAAACAAATTTAACAACCACTAAGACTAAAGGATAATAACCTGTCGTTAACACGATACTATTCGGCAAATAGCTCTGCGCATCATTAATGATGCAATCAAGAATATGATTTATAAAAACTTTTAATCACCTTCTGTAATTTTATGATTTTTAGTGTAAAGCTGTTTTTTTAATTAACTGTATTAAAAATAATCATACACGACCTTTTGCCTATACATTCCTGAGTAAAAGCTGTTCTACCCTGCCCCTTCACTATTCATTTGCTTTAGGGCGTTTTGAAAAATAAGCAACGAGTAACAGGAGGGACTATGTCAGTAACCCCAAAGGGTCACAACTCAGATCACAAAGATACATTGCACGACAATATCAACAGCTATCAAAACAATCATAAACCCAGTTCAGAGTTTAATACCCGCGACGAATATTTAGAGCACGAGCTACAAATTATGCAGCCCAAGCGCTGGCGGCCTAATTTACCATTTAGAGACTACCGCTTTGAATTTGAAGACACGATTCCAGCCATGGCGGGCACCATTGGTAAAGTTGTTATGGTAGGGGCTATTGCAGCTACTTTTGCAGCGCCACTGGGTTTAAGTGATGCGTTTGTGTTAGAAAACGTACGCTATGAATTACTCATTGTTTCTATTTTTATTATTTTGTTTTCGGGCTTTATTTTACCCACGGCTAATTTAGCCGGTACTCATGGCCCACTTATTCCTCTTATTCCTATTGTGGTTGCCGCTGGCGGCCACCCTATGGCGTTTGGCTTACTCATTGGTGCCTTTGGCTTTATTTTAGCCATAACCAAAGGAGGGAGTTTATTGGCACGGTTAACCAGTAAAGGCGTGTGCGGGGGCTTACTCATATACTTGGGCTTTATTGGTACTATTTCGCAGGTTAAAAAGCTATTTGCATGGGCTGAGGCCATTGATATGGCGCACATTGCATTTATTGTTATTTTGGCCACCATTTTATTGTATGCGTTACTTGAGCATTTTAAAAAGCGCTGGCTTGCTGTGCCGCTTAGCTGCCTTATTGGCGGTGTGGTTGCATTTGCACTCGGTGCCCCATTTGAATTTAATACCGCGCCGGGCTTACCAAATATGAACCCAGCTTATTGGTGGGGCGAAAACACGGGTTGGATGCTTGGCCTACCGACGCTTGAAAGCTTTGTGGTTGTGCTGCCATTTGCGGTATTGGCTGTAGCTATGTGGTCACCGGATTTTTTAGGTCATCAAGTTTTTCAAAAAATTAGTTACCCACAACGTACTGAAAAAGTACAAATGAACATAGACGACACCATGCTAAGTGCATCGGTTAGGCAAACCTTTGGCTCACTGGCCGGTGGTGCTAACTTTACCTCATCGTGGGGGACTTACATTGTACCTGCTGCTATTGCTAAACGCCCTATACCGGCGGGCGCCATTTTAACAGCCGTATTTTGTATTATTGCGGGTTTATGGGGTTACCCAATGGATTTAGCCATTTGGCAACCCGTGCTTTGCGTTGCGCTTATTGTTGGTGTGTTTATTCCGCTGCTTGAGGCAGGTATGGAAATGACACGCGAAGGTAAAACAACGCAATCGGCCGCAATAGTTGTATTTGCGTCAAGCTTGGTTAACCCTGCTTTTGGTTGGTCACTGACTATGCTGCTTGATAACTTAGGCTTAATTGGCTGTAAAGAGCGCAGTGCTAATTTAACTAAAATGAGCCGCTGGGTTGTACCACTCATTATGTTTTTGGTTTTAACTACCGTTATGGCTATTGTTGGTATGTTGCCGGGCATTCCTGCGCTAATGGCTGATTTTAGACATTAATTTAGCGTATAAAAAAGCGCGGCTTATATACTCAGCCGCGCTTTTTTTTCATATGTAATTAATTACTTTTCGTTACTGCCAAGGGCGCTCAGCAGCAAGTTGTTTTTCAAACGTATCAATTTGTGGATTTAGCGTTTCGGTAACACCAATAAAATCTAAGCCACTTAATAAACGCTCTTTTACGTCTTTACGAATATCAAAACTAATTGGCGCAAACTTATCGCTTGTTAGTGTTTGGTTTTCAAGATCGATTTGAATGTTTATATCGTCGTGCTGCTCACTAAGTACAAACAACTGCTCAAGCGTATCGGCTGGTAGCGCAATGGCTAGCATTTGGTTGTTGCCGCAGTTATTAAAGAAAATATCAGCAAAGCTTTCCGCTAAAATTACTTCAAAACCATATTGCTTAAGCGCCCACGGCGCATGCTCGCGTGATGAGCCACACCCAAAGTTGTCGCGCGTTAATAATATTTGCGCGCCTTGGTAGCACGGGCGATTTAAAATAAAATCAGGGTTTGGTTCGCCGTTTTCTAGGTAACGCCAATCGTAAAACAGTGCTGCATCAAAGCCATCTCGGCTAGTAGATGTTAAAAACTGCTTAGGAATGATTTGGTCTGTATCTACATTGTTTTTATCAAGTGGGGCCATTAAGCCACTAAAAAATACGCTCATTAGGCTTCTCCTCTAATATCAACAAAGTGACCATGTATTGCAGCAGCGGCTGCCATTGCAGGGCTAACTAAATGTGTGCGCCCGCCACGACCTTGGCGGCCTTCAAAGTTACGGTTAGAAGTAGATGCACAGCGCTTACCCGCTTCTAAGCGGTCGTCGTTCATTGCTAAACACATTGAACAGCCCGGCTCGCGCCACTCAAAACCTGCCGCTTTAAAAATATCGGCTAAGCCTTCGTCTTCTGCTTGTTTTTTAACAAGGCCAGAGCCCGGTACAATAAGTGCTTCAATGCCAGCTACAACTTGCTTACCTTCAACAATTTTTGCCGCTGCACGTAAATCTTCAATACGGCTATTAGTACACGAACCAATAAATACCGTATCTACTTTAGCGCTTGATAATTTATCGCCCGCTTTTAAGTTCATGTATCTAAGTGCACTGCGTATAGCATCGGCTTTAATTAAATCAGGTTCTTGATCAGGATCGGGTATGCACTCATCAACGCCAATGACTTGCTCTGGGCTTGTGCCCCAGGTAATTTGCGGCTGAATGTCTTTAGCTTCAAGCTCAACACTTAAGTCAAACTCAGCGCCCTCATCTGTTTTTAAGGTTTCCCAGTACTTAACTGCGGCGTCAAAGTCAGCGCCTTTTGGCGCAAATGGGCGACCTTTTAAGTAATCATATGTAATTTTATCTGATGCTATTAAACCCGCTTTAGCACCCATTTCAATGCTCATGTTACATAGCGTCATACGGGCTTCCATTGAAAGTGCTTCAATGCCTTCACCGCAAAATTCAGCAACATAACCTGTGCCACCAGCTGTACCTAGCTTGCCAATAACCGCCATAATTAAATCTTTAGAGGTTACCGTTGGGCGAAGCACGCCGTTAATTTGAATTTTTAACGACTTTGCCTTTTTTTGCTGTAGCGTTTGCGTTGCTAATACGTGCTCAACTTCAGATGTACCAATACCGTGTGCTAATGCGCCAAAGGCACCATGCGTAGAGGTATGGCTATCGCCACATACAATGGTAGTGCCAGGCAAGGTAATACCTTGCTCAGGCCCCATTACATGCACAATGCCTTGGTTAATTGAGTTTAAATCGTAAAGTACAATGCCAAACTCTTTACAGTTTGAATCTAGCGCCATTAACTGGTTTTTAGATACTTCGCTTGCGGCATCAAGTGATCGGCTTTTAGTCGATACATTATGATCCATCGTTGCAAAAGTTTTTTCAGGGCAACGCACCGTACGTTTTTTTTCGCGTAGGCCTGCAAAAGCCTGTGGTGATGTCACCTCATGCACTAAATGACGATCTATATAAAGTAAATCAGTTTGCTCGTTTATGCTGGCAACGGTATGTGCTTGCCAAATTTTGTCGTATAACGTTTGGGCCACTTGCTAATTCCCTACTCTGTTAAGTCGCAGCATAACGGTGCTGCGCCTTTAATAATTAAATACGTGAAACGATGGCTGCTGCCACATCGCTTGTGCTGTATCCACCTTGTGGGTAGATATCTGGCGTGCCAACGCCTGCTTCAACGGCTTCGGCTACGGCTTTTTCAATGGTGCGCGCTGCTTCGTCTTGCCCTAATGAGTAACGTAGCATAAGTGCGGCACTTAAAATTTGTGCAATCGGGTTTGCAACACCTTTGCCTGCAATATCAGGGGCTGAACCACCAGCAGGCTCGTACAAACCAAAGCCCGATTGATTTAAGCTGGCCGAAGGTAATAAGCCCATTGAGCCTGTGATCATTGCACACTCATCTGACAAAATATCACCAAATAAGTTATCGCACAGTAGTACATCAAACTGGCTAGGCTGTTTAACTAACTGCATAGCGGCGTTATCTACGTATATGTAATCTAGGCTTACTTCTGGGTAGTCTTTGCTTACTTCTGTAACGACTTCGCGCCATAATACGCTTGATGCAAGTACGTTGGCTTTATCTACCGAGGTTACGTGGTTACTGCGTAATTTTGCTGCTTCAAAAGCAAAACGAGCTATACGTTCAATTTCTTTACGCGAATAGTTTTGCGTATCAAAGGCAAACTCTTCTTCGCCTTCGCCGCCTCGGCCTTTTTCACCAAAGTAAATGCCGCCGGTAAGCTCGCGTACACATAAAATATCAAAGCCTTTTTCGCTAATATCGGCACGTAATGGCGATGCTGCGCTAAGCGCCGGTAAAAGCTGCGCTGGGCGTAAATTACAAAACAAACCAAAGTGCTTACGAAGCGGTAAAAGCGATGCACGCTCAGGTTGCTCATTTGGTGGTAGGTTTTCCCACTTAGGGCCACCTACTGAGCCAAATAAAATGGCATCGGCGTTTTCACACGCACTAAGTGTTTTTGGTGGTAATGCTTCACCAAATTCATCAATGGCTGCACCACCAATAGCATGATGCTCGCGGTTTAGAGTAAAACCAAACTTATTGCTCACAGCATCAAGTACTTGCTCTGCTGCTGCCATTACTTCTGGGCCAATACCGTCGCCAGCTAATACGGCAACGCTGTAGTTTGTTTTACTCATCCTGCTTTCCTTTGTTGTTTTAAATCAGACACTTTTTGTGCACGATAAATTAAGTTGTAAACACGGATCATGGCGCGTACCGACGCTTCTACCACATCCGCAGCAATACCCGCACCGTGATAAGGGCGGCCATCGTATTTAGCAATAATGTTTACTTGGCCTAGCGAGCTTGCGCCTTGGCCAGTGGCTTCTAAGTTGTATTCAATCATTTCAACGCTCATACCGGTTAAGCGCTCAATTGCCGCAAACGACGCCTCTACCGGGCCATTACCTGTAGCAGCTTCTTGTTTAACTTCGCCATCAATCACCATACCAATAGTTGAGCTTGCTACCGACTGTGAGTTAGACGCTGAGTTTACAAACTCTAACTGGTATTTTTCGTCTTTGTCGTTAATTTGATTTAAGTAAATCATGGCTTCAAGGTCGTAATCGTATACCGTGCCTTTTTGATCCGCTAACGCTAAAAAGCTTTCGTATAAGCTGTCCATATCGTAATCCGCTTTTTGATACCCTAACTCTTCTAAGCGGTGCTCAATAACATGACGACCCGAACGCGAAGTCATATTTAATTGGTTATTTGGCACACCTACGCTTTCTGGCGACATAATTTCGTACGTATTTTGTGCTTTTAATACGCCATCTTGATGAATGCCCGAGCTATGTGCAAAGGCGTTTTCGCCCACAATCGCTTTATTTGGCTGTACCGGCATATTACAAATTTTTGCCACTTGGCGAGATGCGCGATAAATTTCTTCGCTTTTAATATCAGTGTGTACTTTTAAGTGGTCTTTGCGCATTTTCATGATCATCGCCACTTCTTCAAGCGAACAGTTACCCGCACGCTCACCAATACCATTTATTGTACATTCAATTTGGCGAGCTCCTGCTTGAACAGCGGCTACCGAGTTAGCTACAGCTAAACCTAAATCGTTATGACAATGTACACTTAAACGCGCTTTATCAATATTTGGCACGTTATTCATTAAGTGGCGGATCATTGCAGCGTATTCGTCTGGTGTTACAAAGCCAACGGTATCGGGCAAGTTAATAGTAGAGGCACCGGCATTAATGGCCTGCTCAACAATTTTACATAACTCCCAATGCGGCGTTCGCCCAGCATCCTCGCACGAAAACTCAACATCATCAGTGTAGTTACGCGCTAATTTAATTGATTTAACCGCCATTGCCGTTGCATCATCTAGGCTCATACGTAATTTGTGTTCAAGGTGCAAAGGGCTTGTGGCAATAAAAGTATGAATACGACTTTGCTGTGCTGTGCGAAGCGCCTCACCACAGGCTTCAATGTCTTTAGCAACCGAGCGTGCTAAACCACAAATAATGGGGCCTTTCACTTCAGTTGCAATACGTTGCACCGAGCGAAAATCAGCAGGGCTCGAAACCGGAAAACCCACTTCCATCACATCAACATTCAAGCGGCTAATAGTATGCGCTAACTGAATTTTATCGTCTTCTGTAAGGCTTGCTTTAAGTGCCTGCTCGCCATCACGTAAGGTGGTATCAAAAATCCATACTTTATCTTTGTCTTGCATAACTGCCCCTCATTCCTGTGTTACCCAAATTTCAATTTATCCCAGCCGCGAGATAAAAAAAACCCCGCAATTGCGGGGTTTTTAATGTTCAACTCAATGCAAACACACTAATCCCCGCTTACTTGCCATAGCAGTAAGAGGTTAAGTTTTAGTGTAATTAAACGAATATTTTGCATCTTGTTTCTTGTGTGTGTGTTCAGTGAGGCCTATTTTTAACATTACCGAGAGATGGAAGCAAGCATAAAAATTCCACAAAACACCTTTAAAACACAGCAATAAAGAAAATAAAAACTAAAAAAACTAAAATTAAAAGATTAAAAATGCCAAGCAAGCTTCTTATTATCATAATCAAATCAGCTTTAAAGTGATCCCCGATTAGATAAGTTTTATTATTTTTATCTGGGCTTATGAAATATCCCGTTTTTAATAATTAAAAAAGCCCATCTTAATGAGCTTTATTTACTTTTAGTCAAAAAATTAATTGTATTAGTGAGCCACGAAGCAATTTATAACAATATCGAGCTACCAGCTTTGTAAATACAATTAGCAACTTATTTTAATCACCCTTAAATGCACTTAGAGGCCTAACTTTAGTCTTTTTGGCATCTTCAACAAACCACTGCTTCACCTCTTCTTCCGTTAAACCTTTTTGCGACAGTCGCTGATATGTATTTTTTTGTGATGGGGTTGCTTGCTCACCATTTAACTTAGCGGCGAGCTCTTTTAAATCAGCCTCGGGTAGCGTTTTACTCCAAGGTAAATCTTCCCTTGTTGGATTAGGTAACGGTAATTTTAGCTGCAAACCATGATTACTTGTTTTATCAGTCATCGAACCGATATCATTAAAGTTAAAGCCCGAATTCCCCGCAGAGTTAAAGCTAGCTATACCTAGCTCCATCGTATATTGCCTGTATTTTTTGTCAGTAAACATATCACTAAATTGGCTTGTAAATATGTCTCCAAAAGGCCTTAAGCCTTTAATAGAAACTCGCTTTGGCGATTCATAATTTAAGCTAAAATTGGCGGCAAAAACAAAAACCTGCTCTTCACCAGCAAATGCTTTAGCGTCTTGCCAATTAAGAAGTGCCCTACCTTGCATTCCTTTTTCGTTATTTGAGCCAGCTTTGTTGAGTAAATCAACAAACTCTCGGTACTCCCTGAATTTAGCACCGGTTGAATCATTAAATTGATAGTTATCATCTTCCCATCTATTTAACACGTGGTTATAGCCTTTACTTGCATTACGGGTCGCTTTGCCTAAATAATAAAGTTTTGACTTATAAGTAGGCCCCTCATCATTAAGGCCAATTGTTTGCTGAAGTTTTAATTCGCATGGCACACTGCGCCAATTTAAACCAATTAGTTTTTTTGTGTAGTTTTCTGACTCTAACTCAGTGCAGGTCGCAATCACCATTAGGTCAACCTGGGTACTCCAGTCAAACTCATCAAAAATGATGTCATCACCATGCTGACGTACTTTAAAGCCTAAATTTTGTGCTGCACTAAATTCACTATTAAATAAACGTATAGCAGACCCTTGCCTTTCCATCTTGCTTGTCATTAAGTAAGGTTTGCCTTCACCACCAAAGCGCACCAAAATGCGAATGCTTTTATTTCCTGCAAACAATTCAGGGCGAACAAAACTAGAACTTTTACTCGTTAAAAAATCTTTTATTAATAATGACTCTTCATTACCACCATCGCGATCTGTGTTTAAATCCACATGATAGTCCGTGGCTACATATTTATTTTTTACACCTAAACCATTGAGTAAATTTAAATAACCTGAATCAAACATCATTTCATCGCTATTGTTTTTACACTCCCCCATTAGTGGCAATACAACTTTACTGCTACTACCTACTTGTGCACCAATGTAATAACGCATGTCTACAAAGTTATTACATTGGTAATACTCATAAGCGGTGTCGTGCATAAATGGGTAAAAGGCTTCTTCGTGCACCATAGGCTTAGTACCTAAATACGTTTTTGGCCCTAACTGAAAAAACGGTGTAAATACACAACCAAACTTTCCTGCAAAGTGCTTTTCGTTCACTAATAGCTCAGACTCTACAAGCGGCCTTACAAGCTCTTTATAAGCAAGTTCGTTATTTACGCCATCACAGCGCGTTACTTTAAACGTAATAGGTGCAATACCGGTCATCGTGTCGTTAAACACAACCAACACACGAATGGGTGTAAAGGGGGATAGTCGCTTCGTTTTATTCGATACAATAGGCAACCATTTTTTTGAGGCTTGGTCTTGATAATATATAGCACTATGGTGATAACTTGCTTCACCATATTCAGAAAATACCGGCTCAAATGTATTTGCAAAGCTTTCGAGGTATTTACTGCCTTCTTTTTCTTGCGTCGCAAATGTGTGAATGGGGAAGTAATTTTGAAATTCAGCCGTAATATAATTATGTTCACGCGCTACTGTTGGCACCGTCATCATGTAAAAACCATACGGGTTAGATTGCGATTGCAAATAAAGCGTGTTTTCAGGATCTGTAACTACAGCTTTACGTGCCGCTTTATCTAGCAAGCTGTAGTTGTCACTAAAGCCGTAAAGTGCTTTTTTATCACCATCGGTACTTTGCTTTTGACTGGTAATGCTATCAATTAAAAACACCCAAAATGTATCCATCCTAATTGATGCACCAGGTAAATTAGGCAGTGCCCAGCTATCACCTAATAAAAAGTTTTCTATATATTGCTTTACTTTATAGCGCTCTAAGTTTGAATAGTACTGGCTTTTATCACCTTCACGCTGAGCCCTAAGTAGTAACCCCATAAGGCCCGATATGGCCTCTGATCGCAACCTAAATTGAGCTGCCCATTGTGTGCTTTGTTGCGTTTTTCCGTCTTTATTGTATTCACTTAATAGCTCATGCATCATACCTTGGTTAGCTGCACACTCTTGGCCTAGGCGTTTATCTCGCTGAATTTCTGCATAATATTGTTTACAAGCGTTATCGAGGAGTACTTCATCCATTAAATTTGCAGCTGAGGTAGCGATAGTATCAAGCGATTTAATTACAGCTACTGCCGCAGCAATGGGAGCTGTTGCCGGAATAAATGCCATAACACCCAAAGCAATATTAATCATTTGCCATGCCATAGCGTCGCCGGTTTCATCTACTTTTATATCGTTAGCTACCGTTAAATTACGAAAGCGCTCTAAGCTATCCATACCTTCACGCGAGGGGCAAACATTTATTTGGCTAATGGCATAGGCAGCAATATGTACTCGGCGGTTTTGTGCTCGACTTGCCTCATCTTTATTATTTATAAGTGGTTGAGCATAACCCAGTCCAAGCACATCAATGCGCGCCTCATCAATGCCTGCTTGGGTTACTAAAATGTGCTTAACAGCCTCTGCTCGTCGCTCAGATAACGCCATATTATAATCGTAATTACCTATATCGCAGGTGTGACCTGCTACGGTTACTTTAAGGCTCTCATTTTGCTTAAGCGCTTTTATAACGGCCTCGCTTTGCTGCAAAATAGTATTGCGGTAATCATCGCTTACTTGTTCGCTATTTAGCGAAAACGTTCCTTCAATTACGACATCTTTTACAATTTCTTTAGCACTTAAATGCTCAAAGTAATCGTTAGCAACTGTTTTATAGTGCTGTTTAGCTTGCGCTAAATTAGGGATATTTGTACCAATTTGCTGCAACGTAGTTTGCCCAAGCGCTGCAATATTTGTAGTTAAGTCAATTATATTGAGCGCATTGCCTGTTGCATCCATTGCCACCTTAGGAATACCCAGCTTTTTACCTAAACTTTTATTGTATCTCTCCATTGCCTCTGGTGTTTCTGGGGGTAAACGCCAAAGGTTTGTTGAGATGGCTTGCCGCCAGCCATCGGTTGTAAAGGCTGCGCGCGATTCACGCAGTTTTTGCCAAGCATCTATGCCATCTTGCATAGCAAACACAGCATCTAGCGTTGCTTGAATGGTTGTATCTTCTGTTTTATTTAAATGAGTATGTATTGCTTTAGCAATTTTACTCCCTAAAGCAAACTTACCATTAGTGGTAAAATTACCATTACTGGCACTGGCGGTTATATCGGTATTTATTAACCCTGCGGCTAATTGTGCACGGCCTTTAGCCACCGCCCATCCATGGCAAAAACTTTCAAAGCCGCTGGCTATTTTAATTGGTTCATCGCTAACTTTGGCGCGGCCAATTTCTTTACCGCTTTCATCTTTAACACTAATATTTTTAGGGTCATAGGTTGCATGCTCGGTTTTTAAATCTTTCGCATAGCTTATTAAGTGACTATAAAAGCGAGGAAATTGCTTTATTATTGCCTCTTCAACTGAAAGCGGATCGCAATTAATTACATCAAACTCACCGGCTTCGTTTTTTATATCAAAGTGGATCATTTCGGCGAGTTCATAGTAATCATCTGTGCCGTCAAATTGGATAGACTTTGAGCACCATTGCGACCTTTGACGAATATATTTAACACCATCAAGTTTAATTTTAATACGATATAAGCCGTTAGGCAGCTTTCTATTAGTGCCAGATATGACCGCCAAATTTGTTTCAGGATCGAAAGTAGCAGGTATATCTTTGCCCACTGGCGACGACAAAATAATATTATCAGAGGAAGAAAGTGGTATATTTGAATTAATGCTTAATATTACTGCCCGTGTTTTAGCCAATATATAGGCATTAATTTTTTTAACGTTTTTTTCAGTAATCTCACTTGCATACCAATCGTTGTAATCTTGATCATTTTTACTAAGCACTACTCCGTTTTTAGAGGTTGTTATTGGTGCTTTTAAATTACTAACTGGCACAGTTTGCAGAGTTAAAATAGGTAATGGCGGCGGTGAAGCCTTATCCGTTTCTTGAGCAGAGCCCGAGCTTTCAACTTTGCGGTAATCGCTTAAGTAACTTATAAAGTTTTCCGCCCAGCCAGAAGGGTTATTTACTGCTAACAGGCTAACTGACTCCAATGGAGGAATAATAATCGGCCGATTTTTATGTGCATGAAAGGGTTGACGCGTCGCTAAGGTTTCATTATCTAAGGTCGAAATAATACCTGCAGCGTTGGTTTTTAGCACCACAGGTTTCTTTACATTATAGCTCGCGCTTTCGGGATCTTCAGCCACTACAACACGGTTTAGTAACGGCGTTAATTTACTGATAGGTGAATCGTTTTCAAAGTACCCAGTGAGTAGATACACCACAGGGCTAGCACTTCCTTTGCTTATGTCATGCATTATTATCGTCCTTGTGCTGCTACGTTTGTAATTGCTATTGGAATTAATGTATCAAGACCCCAAAGATCCATTTCCTTTACGCGTGTGATTTTTTTTTCACCTGTTAAAATGTTTGTTTTAGTAATAATACTGTATATGTCAGGCACTTCATCCCGACTAGTTGGCCTTTTAAAATTGTTATAGCCAAATTTGAGAGTAACGTCTTTATCAAGTGAAAAAATTACATTGCTGCCCATACCTTTCTCTGAATGCTCTATTTCAGGATTAGCGATATTCACCCAATGAAAATGAAAATGTTCTCTGCCATGGGTCATAAACGCTAAATACTTACCATCGGGTGAAATACGATGGTTTTTCATTTCCCACTTACGTGGAAAACCAAAATTAACTTTGCGTACTATTTCACCATTAAACTTATGTATCCAAAAGCCATCGTGCTTTATGGCTAAAAACTCTTTATCCCCCGGAAGTAAAAAAGCAGCGCCACTGTGGTGAATTTGCGGCCGAGGGGTTAGCTCCCCTGTTGGCACATGGTAATTAAAGTTTTTGCCATCTGAGTAAAAAATGACGTTTTCACTGTCTGAGGTCCAGTTAAACCACGGGTAACCACCACCACCTGACATGGTAATGAGTTTTTTATCTTTAGTATCGTATAACTGGCGCGTGGCTCGGTCATTTATATAACCAGAAATTGCAATATAGCGGTTATCTGGTGAGCGTGCTGGTGGATGCAATCCCGCAGGCTCCATTTGGGTAAAAATTTCTTCAGGAATTATGCGTCGCCTATCTGAGCCATCTAACCGTGATGACCACAGTGTGCGCACCTCACTGTATTTATATTTATTCCAGAACATTAACCGCGGGGTTGAGAATGTATCTGCATCGCCGTACATCTCTTCGCGTATTTCTAGTGGCCACTCGGGGTGGTTTTTATGCTCTTTAGCCCATGGGTATTTAGCAACATCAACCTCTACTTGTGCTGAGCTTTGCGATGAGGGCTCTGAGCAACCGCTTAGTAATAAGCTAAAACAAACGCTGAGGGCGCAAAGCACGCTGTGATTTTTTAAAAATGTCATTAAAACTATCCTTTTACTACATGCACTTATTTACGAGGTAATATAAATAAGCGCATTCATTAAAACTTGTGTTATTGAGTCAAAGTGCTTGCACTTACTCTTCTACTATTTCTGCCATTAAAACGGATTCTGGCGTTTGGTCGTGAAGCTCACTGAATGGGACATTGTCGAAAATATAATACGCGGGCTGGCCGTCGTTTGGGTCTTGCATTAAATCAAAGTTGCCACTTTGAGGGATATTAGTAAATTTTATTTTTACCCACGTGGAATCAAGCCGTACGCTGGCTATAGATTGTACTTGTTGCCAACTATGTTGTTTATTTATAAGTATAAGCTGCTCTTTGTCATACTGTGGCGTATTTGGATCAACCTGATACATAAATATAAAAGCAGGCTTAACCAAAGTTAACGGATTTATGTTATTTACTACCATTGCCATACTGTGCGGGGCACTCATACTAACTCCCAAATACTTGTTGTAGTTTTGCTTTGGTTTTAGGCCCTGGTATGCCGTCTATGTCGAGATCGTGCTCGTACTGAAATTCTTTTACACCAATGCGAGTTTTTTTACCCATAACACCATCAACCGTACCACAATCAAACCCAAGCATATTGCACCGGCCTTGCACACCCGAGAGGGTTTCTATTGGGTCTAGGTTGCCTATTTGCACGTTAAAGCTTTTAGTTGGTGTGGTTTCACCTTCATTTAAGTATAAATCGACGGTGCCGGTTAGGGCGTCGTTATTATTAAGCTCTACTTCGATAAGCCCATCACTTTGCAGTACGGTATCTATTGTTTGGCTACCAATATTGAGTACTACGCGTTTGCCCGCTACATCATCGCCATCGTCGTACGATACTTGCAGACGAAAATACTCTTTTTCGTTTTGTACAACAAAGCTGTTAATACTGTTGGTGCGCAGCGGTATAAACTTTTCTTTTTTTGGCGGAATCGTAATTTTATCGCCCGGGTAAATTAAATTAGGATCGGGGCGTAGAGCTTTAAACTCTGCGTTGCTTGGGTGGTTGTAAAGCGCTTTAGATGTTTGGTAACCGTATTGCTTTGCTATGCGCAATAGCGTTTCACCTTGGGCTACGGTGTGTTGTTGGGTCATTGTGTATCCTTAAACTTTGCCTACAGACCAATCTTCACTGTCGAGTTCAAAAAAGCTGACTTTAGCGTTTTCAAAGTCGGGGCCTGATACGTTGGCATAACCGTTTTGATCTAGCTGCCCGGTAATAATGTGGCCGTTGCGTAGGCGTATTTTGTAGCCCATGTTGGCTTGTGGCTCACCAGCTTCGTCGAGCAATTCGATTTCATACGCTAGTGTCGGCTGCTCAACTGTAAACGTGGTGGTGTCGGTTGCGCCGCTGGCCGTTACCGTAACATTATAAAGACCCGGTTTTACTTCAGCGTAGTGCTGCCAAAACGAGACTTCGTCAGGGCGTTTTTTTTCTAGTTGTAGTGTTACTTGCCCATTTGTTGGCCCTTGCCACTGAATTACGACACTGCGGCTGTTACTGCATGAGCCTTCTATATTGAGTTTCCAACCATTGGGGACTGTTAAGCTTGTGCCTGCTTTTGCGGGTTTGCGTTCGCTATAGCCTAGGTTGTAATCGTAAATTAAGTTGGCATTTTTATAGCCGGTATATTGCTGTGCGAGTTGCTCTACGGTTTCGGCGGCGCTAAGTACGTGGGTTGTAAAGTTTTGCCTAACCGTGTGCGATGCTTTTAATAGCATTGTGCTGTTTAGCTCTGGCTTATAAATGCGTACAGCCGGGGTATACTGCTGCGCAAGGCGAGAGTTTTTTGTTGTTTTAGCCTTATAGCTTTGCTGGCTTATATACTGTGGTGTATTTTGCGCCGCTGCTTGGCTATTTATAAATGCAGGTGTATTAGGGGCTATAGCCCCGTTACTAGTAAAGTTGTTACTTTGTAGCGCTGCTTGCGATGATGCTATTGAGCCATTATTAATTGCGCCCGAGTATTTTGTGGGTGCTTGCGTTTGTTTTGGATAAATGGCAACACGCGTATTGGCGAGCTTGTAAGCCGAATACGACACTTTTTGCCACTCTTTATTTTTTACCCAGTATTGGCTGCGGGTATCGTCGCGCAAACAAGCAGCTTGATACTTGTCTACCACACCAAATAAATTACTTTGTAATTTGCTCTGTAGTACTTTTGGCAGTTGGCAAAATTGAGCACGGCTTAAATGAGAGAATGTAACCACGGGCTGAGAGTTTTCATGCTCGTCATGTGGTTGTTCAAACAATGGGGGGTAATTTAAGTTCACCGGATCCTTGGTGAGCATTTGCATCCTCGCTTTCTCTTTATAAGAGAGTTATTTATTTTTTACTGTCTAGGTAACGCGCTGCTGTTACAACGCGTAATATAATGAAATTAGAACAATAAATCTACAATGTTTTATGTAAATAATTTAAATTAATCAGCCTTTTCTCTTACATAATGGGTTGCACCACGCGTTATGTAACGCAACTGCCAAATAACACGCTCAACTAGTTCGTCTAGTTGTTGGCCTTCTATATCTAGCGCCTCTGCGCCGGCATTAAATACCAGTGTTACCATGGCTTCTGATTGAATGTAGGCGTGCATGGCGTCGCTCTTGGTTTCGCTTTCTAAGTAGTGGGCAAGCTCTAAAATAAAGTGCTTGATTTCGCGTGCGACTGCGGCTCTAAATGCCTTAGATGTACCAGAGCGCTCTCGCAGTAATAACCTAAATTGGTTGCTTGAGCTGTCTATAAATTCCATAAACGTAACAACCGAGGTGTTAATAACACTGCCACCGTCGTTTGCTATGCGTCTGCGGGCTTGGCGCATCAGTTGGCGAAGGGTTAAACCGGCTTCGTCTACCATGGTTAAACCTAGCTCGTTCATGTCTTTAAAATGACGATAAAACGAGGTGGGCGCAATGCCGGCTTCGCGGGCTACTTCGCGTAAACTTAAATTCGAAAAGCTGTGATCTGCACTTAGCTGATTAAATGCCGCCTGAATTAAGGCTTGTCGTGTTTTTTGTTTCTGTTGCGCTCTAACACCCGACATCAACAACTCCCTGAATAATTTTATATTAATATTTAGTGATAATAGCTCAATTCCCCAGTCTAATACTTGACGGCGAGAGTTTGAAATACTATTTTAGCTTACAGTTGTACGCTGAGATTGAGAATGATGAATAAACCACCGATTATCTGGACAAACGTCCTATTTTTTAGCCTTACCTTTTTAGCGGCTATCACACTTGTTCCTTGGTATGGCATTAGCTACGGATTTACCAGCGCACATTGGATTGCTTTTGTAGCCTGCATGTTTTTTGCGGGTCTATCTATCACAGCCGGTTACCACCGTTTATGGGCACATAAAACGTATAATGCTCATCCTGCTGTTGAATTTATTTTTGCCCTAGGCGGTGCGTTTGCTTTGCAAAATAGTGCGTTACACTGGAGTAGCGATCACCGTATACACCATGGCCAAGTTGACGACCCAGTAAAAGACCCTTACGCCGCAACTAATGGCTTTTGGTACAGCCACATTGGCTGGATGTTACGTGACTACCAAGGCGATAGCTACGGTGATTACAGTAATTGTCGTGATTTACAGCGTAATAAAATCGTTATGTGGCAACACAAGCACTACCTAAAACTGGTTATTGCCATGAATGTTGGCCTACCATTGGTACTTGGTTTATTGGTGGGCGATGTGTGGGGTATGCTGATTTTAGCGGGTTTACTGCGTTTAGTATTAAGCCAACACTTTACCTTTTTTATTAACTCGGTGGCCCATATTTGGGGTTCGCGCCCATACACTGAAAAAAATACTGCGCGCGATAATGGCTTTTTAGCGTTATTTACTTATGGCGAGGGTTACCATAACTTTCATCATATTTTTGCAAGTGATTATCGTAATGGGATTAAGTGGTTTCATTATGACCCCACCAAATGGATGATCCGCTCTTTAGCTGCCATTGGTTTAGCCAGTAAATTAAAGCGCACACCGGTTGAACGTATAGAAAAAGCTAAAGCCGATACGCTTATGAGTAAAACGCAAACACGCGTTGCAAAATTGCCTTTAGCGCAAGATAGGCTTACATTATTACAACAAGAGTACGATTTATTGCTGAAAAAACTGCAGACATATTGTTCACTTCAAAAACAAGTTTTAGAAGTTAAAAAAAATAATATGGCAAAGCAGTGTGAACGTTCAGCTTTAATGGCACAATATCACGAGCTGGAAGCCGCCTGGGAAAATCAAAAGCAGGCATGGCTAGCACTTAATGCGAGGTTATTAAAAGCCTCTTTTAATTAATTTAGGAGTGGCTGTGGCCAAACAACCAGAACAGAAAAAAGCACCCGTAAGTTTCCAATATGACGCAATAATTATTGGTACGGGCCCTGGCGGTGAAGGCACCGCCATGAATCTTTCGAAAAATAACAAAAAAGTAGCGGTTATAGAGCGCCAAGAAACAGTCGGCGGCGGTTGTGTACATTGGGGAACAATCCCTTCTAAGGCATTACGTCACTCGGTTAGCCGCTACATTGAATACAAAGCCAACCCGTTGTTTAATATTGGTGAGCGCCCTAGTCGTTTAACGTTTCCTGATATTTTACGTCACGCAAGTTCGGTTATTTCTAAGCAGTCTAATTTACGTAGTAGTTTTTACGATCGTAATCGCATTCATATGTTTCAAGGTGATGCGAGCTTTGTTGATAAACACACTGTTGAAGTGAAACGCCTTGATGGTTCAACTGAGCGTATTACAGCAAAAACCATTGTTATTGCTACGGGCTCTCGCCCTTACCGCCCACCTGAAGTTGATTTTAGCCATTCTCGTATTTATGAGAGCGATACTATTTTAGGCCTTGAGCACGACCCTCAGCGCGTACTTATATACGGCGCAGGGGTTATTGGCTGTGAGTATGCTTCTATTTTTAAAGGTTTAGGCGCTAAAGTTGATTTAGTGAATACTCGTGACCGTTTACTTGCCTTTATGGATGCTGAAATATCTGATGCACTTAGCTACCACTTTTGGAATAGCGGCATTGTTATTCGTCATAACGAAGAGTTTGATCGTGTAGAAACGCGCGACGATTGTGTTGTTATGCATTTAAAATCGGGCAAGCGTGTAAAGGCTGACTGTATTTTATTTGCGAATGGCCGCACAGGTAACACTGACACACTTAACCTTGAAGCCATTGGCTTAAAAGCCGACGGCCGTGGGCAAATAAAAGTAAACGAAACCTACCAAACTGAGATTGAAAACGTTTATGCTGTGGGCGATGTAATTGGCTATCCAAGCCTTGCTAGTGCTGCGTTTGACCAAGGCCGTATTGCAGCTGATGCCATAGCCTGTGGTAACTGTGATGATAAGTTAATTATTGATATCCCAGCGGGTATTTATACCATTCCAGAAATGAGCTCAGTGGGTAAAACAGAGCAAGAACTAACCGCGGCTAAAGTACCTTACGAAGTAGGCCGGGCTCAGTTTAAATACCTTGCACGCGCGCAGATTGCAGGTACTGAAGTAGGTAGTTTAAAAATATTATTCCACACAGAAACCAAAGAAGTACTTGGGGTACATTGCTTTGGCGAACGTGCCTCTGAAATTGTTCACATTGGCCAAGCCATTATGGAACAAAAAAATGGTGGCAATAATATCGATTACTTTGTAAATACCACATTTAACTACCCAACCATGGCAGAAGCCTATCGGGTTGCGGCATTAAATGGCTTAAATCGCTTGTTTAAATAAGCGGCTTTAAAGCGTTTAAACAAAAAGCCCGCTGTTATGCGGGCTTTTTAGTATTAATGCATAAAACGCATTAATTATTTGTGATACTGACCGCTTAGCTCGTGCACGGCATTAATAAATACACCCGCATTTTCTGGGTCAACATCTGGCGTAATTCCGTGACCTAAGTTAAACACATGGCCATTGCCTGTACCAAAGTCCTCTAAAATAGTGCCTACTTCTTGGCGTATACGATCTGGCGTACCGTGCAGCATTGACGGGTCCATATTACCTTGTAGCGCTACTTTATCGCCTACACGACGTTTAGCGTCACCAATATTAATGGTCCAATCTAGGCCTACTGCATCACAGCCTGTTGCTGCTATTGCCTCAATCCATTGGCCACCATTTTTAGTAAATAGCGTTACCGGCACTTTACGTCCGTCGTATTCACGAATTAAGCCATCTACAATTTTATGCATGTATTGCAATGAAAACTCGTTGTAATCGCGCGGACTTAATACACCGCCCCACGAGTCAAATACCATTAGTGATTGTGCACCGGCTTTTACTTGCGCGTTTAAGTAATCAATAACCGAATCAGCAAGCTTGTCTAATAGTAAATGCAGTGTTTGCGGCTCTGCAAACGCCATTTTTTTAATTTTACCAAATACTTTGCTGCTGCCGCCTTCAACCATGTATGTAGCAAGTGTCCATGGTGAACCCGAAAAACCAATCAGCGGTACTTCGCCTTTAAGTTCACGGCGAATAGTGCTTACCGCATTCATTACATAGCCAAGCTCATCGGTTGGGTCTAGCTTAGGTATTTTTTTAACATCGGCAAGCGATGAAATAGGACGTTCAAATTTAGGGCCTTCACCTGTTTCGAAGTACAAACCCAAACCCATTGCATCAGGAATCGTTAAAATATCGCTGAACAAAATGGCTGCGTCTAATGGGTAACGACGCAGTGGCTGAAGTGTTACCTCACAGGCAAGCTCAGCATTACGGCACAGGCTCATAAAATCGCCCGCTTGTGCACGTGTAGCACGGTACTCTGGTAAATAACGTCCAGCTTGACGCATCATCCATACAGGTGTTACATCAACGGGTTGTTTTGCAAGTGCACGTAAATAACGGTCGTTTTTTAATTCGCTCATGGCGTAAATGATCCTAATGCTTATAGAAATTGTGCAAGATTGTATCACCATATTCATCGCCTCTCTATTTCTTAAAGACGAAAACACCCTTACATAGAAGTAGATCAACAATATTGATGGTTTTAATCCATTTTGATTATAAAACAAGCAAAAAACACTAACATTTAAAACTTTTTGTTAATATGTTTGCAACATAACAAAAACCTTGGTATTGTCTTTCCCGCGTTAACAAAAACAATAATAAATTATTAAAACAATAAAAATAAAAAGTTTTAAATAATAACAATAAAAATCATTTAATAAAAATAAGAAAGCTTGTTATAACAAGCCACTTGAAGAAATTAGACCACCTTAACCGGTGGTTTTTTCTTGCCTGCAATAAAATTTTGCCCCTCCTATCAAATAAAGCTTATTCGCAATTAGAACATCTGCATTACTTGTTGATATACACGCAAATTAAATATATCTTGATGTACATAAAAACGAATGTAACTAACAACCAACCCAGCTTAGGAGAACAGTTATGCTGACGCGTGTAGAAAAAGCTCAACAGAAATGGGGTGGTAGTCATACAGTAATCGATAACTGGCTCAATGAACGCCAAGAACTTATTGTATTGTATTGTAAGATTGCAGGGTTTGCGCCTTATGATAAAAAAGATCACGCGCTACCAGAGCCTGAACAAATTCAATCTTTTTGCCAACTGCTTATGGACTACCTGTCTGCAGGCCACTTTGAAGTGTACGATGATATTGCTAAAGCCTGTGAAAAAAAGGGGTTAGAAAGCCAAAAGCTTGCAAACTCAATTTATCCGCGTATTTCAAGCACCACCGATGTCGCACTTGATTTTAATGACAAGTACGCCGAAGTAAATAAAGATGATTTGTTAGAAGGGTTTGACAACGATCTTTCCGTTATTGGTGAATCATTAGAGCTTCGTTTTGAGCTTGAAGATGAACTAATCGATAACTTGTTTTCTAATCATACTGATTAAATCACGTTTAAATTAAGTTACACGAATTAAAAAAGGGACCTTAAGGTCCCTTTTTACGCTTTAAGCTTAGCTTATTCTGCTGGTGCTTCTGCATTTTGAATTTCTAGTAATTCAACTTCAAAAACAAGTGTTGAATTAGCTGGAATTTTACCAAGGTCACGGTCGCCGTAAGCAAGCTCTGAAGGAATAGTAAACTTGTACTTAGACCCTACAGGCATAAGTTGTAAACCTTCAGTCCAACCCGCAATTACGCGATTAAGTGGGAATGTAGTTGGTTCATTACGTGCGTATGAGCTATCAAACTCAGTGCCGTCTAATAGAGTACCTTTGTAATGTACTTTAACAACGTCTGTTGCTGCTGGCTTTTCGCCTTCGCCTTCGCTTAATACTTCGTATTGTAAGCCAGACTCAGTTACCGTTACGCCTTCTTTTTTAGCGTTATCAGCTAAGTATTGAACACCTGCCGCTTTGCTTTTTTCAGACTCAACTTTCGCTTTTTCTTCTTGCTTAGTGCGTACTGAGGTATCTAAAGCCGTTAACACTTCACGAATTTTTTCTTCGTCAATTTTTGCATTACCAGCAAGTGCATCTTCGAAACCACGAATTAGTAGTGCTTGGTCAAGCTCAATGCCAATTTCAGATTTGTCTGCTAGGTCTTTATTTAAAAAGTTACCTACAGAAGCACCAATACCATATGCTTGTTGTTGCTCTACAGTGTCTAGTGTTACTTCAGCTTGCTCTTTTTTTGCTTCTTGATTACAAGCTGTAAGCGCTAAAACCGACGCTGCAATCAATGACAATCTAATCGTCTTTTTCATTTTAAATCTCCGACATACTTTGCAGTTGTCATTTATTGTAATATTACTAGTTAAAGATTAACGCCCTACATGGTAGGCTGTTTGTTTAATAACTAAAGTCTGTATTGTTAGCTAAACTAAAAATATATATTCAGTGATTAGACAAACAACCTAGGCATTTAACGCACCTAGTCTAACCTCTCAGTCACTAAGAGTTAAGAGGAAATACCTGTAAGATGTCGATATTTCGTACTTTTTTAATCGTTTTTAGCTGTTTTTTAGCCATTGCTTGTACCGATAAAAAAAATCAATCGGTAGAAAGCTTTGAACACACCGCACAAGGTGCATTTTCGTCAGCACTCTCTCACGATGGTAAGTACAGTTTAATCTCTTCTATCAACCATGGGGTCGCGCTGTGGGATAATCAACAGCACGTTTTAAAATACCAATGGTTTCAGCAGCAATCGCAAGACAACTTAGTTTACAGCGTGGCTATTGCGTTTGATAACAGCGTTGCGGTTACCGCAGAAAAAACAACGTTCGCAGTGTGGGATATCAGCACCGGCGAAAACAAAGGCTATTACAAAATACAAAAAGCCACGATTCGAGATATTGCCATTAGCAACCAAGGTCGCAGCGTGTTGTATGGTCGCAGCGATGGCGTGGTTGTATTTTTAAACCTTGAAACCGGACGTCGCATTGAGTTTTTAGGCCATCAAGATAAAGTTAATACCGTTGATTTAGCGCCTAACGGACGCTTTGCATTAAGCGGCTCTAACGATTACGTTGCCTATTTTTGGGATACCAATACTGGGCAAGTTATTCACCGCTTTAGCCACCCAACACGTGTAACTCAAGTAACCCTTGATCCACAAGGTCGTTTTGCATTTACTGCCGATAGTATGAAGCAAGCACATGTATGGAAGCTGACTACAGGTGATCTTGTGAGTAAACTGGCGTATATTGCGCGTCAGAAAATTTTTACCGCCGTGCGCTTTAACGAGCAAGGCACATTGCTGGCAACGGGTTCGCCTAATAAGCGAGTTGATTTATGGCAAATATCAAGCGGTGAAAAAATTCAAACGTGGCAAGTTACGCCGCGAGAAGGCAGTAAACCAAAATCGGCCGTTGTGCTTGATGTGGCATTTATAGATAACGATAAGTCGTTGTTAACCGAAAGCTCCAGCGGTATCGCAGAGCGATTTATTATACGAGACACTAATGAACACAATTGAACACCGCGTAATGGAACTTGAAGCCAAAGTGGCTTTTCAAGATGAAACGATTGAAATCTTAAACGATGAGATCAAAGTACACCAGCAAATGCTAGCTAAAATGAAACGCCAAACAGAACTGCTGGCAGAAAAAATTAAAGAAGCGCAAACCTCGCCTTCTATGATGTCAAATATGCCAGAGCCACCGCCTCCGCATTACTAAAAGGTGTGTACCTAGGCAATAAAAACCGGGTTATTCGCCCGGTTTAAACACACCAATGACTTGCTCAAATTGGCGAGTTGACGCCTGAACAGCGTTTTCTGGTTGCGACATTTTATGCCCACACTCAACACACTCTACTTTTTCAACATCATGTTCTCTGTATAGCATCATAGTATCCATGGCTTTACAGTTAGGGCACGATGCACCAGCAATAAATCGCTTCTTTTGTCTCACAACATTTTTCCTGTGGTTTGAACTACAACTATTTTATCGTATAACATCACTTGTTGATACGCTTGATAAGCGCATTAAGTTCTATGGTATGATAGCGCCAACTTAACAAGGGTACAGTAAAGTAACGCATTCATGATCCAAATATCAGAAATAGAACTCCTTCGTGGCGGCACAGCCTTATTAAAAAATGCATCAGCTACGTTATTTCCAGAGCACAAAGTAGGCCTTGTGGGTGCCAATGGCTGCGGGAAATCAACCTTATTTGGTTTACTAAAATCTGAATTGCAACTTGATGCCGGTAATTGCAGTATTCCTAAAGATTGGTCTATTGCCTCGGTTAAACAAGAAACCCCAGCCCTCGAAATAAGCGCCATTGATTATGTATTGCAAGGACACCCTGAATACTACGCGCTGCGGATTGCACTACGTAAAGCAGAACAAAATAACGATGGCGATACCCAAGCCAAAGTGCATATTCAGCTAGAAAATATGAAAGGCTACAGCATCGAATCGCAAGCTGGCGAACTTTTGCATGGATTAGGATTTGCTAATAACCAAATAGAAAACCCCGTGAGTGCGTTTTCAGGTGGTTGGCGCATGCGTTTAAACCTTGCCCAAGCACTTATTCGTAATGCTGATTTGTTGCTACTCGATGAGCCAACAAACCACCTTGATTTAGATGCCGTATATTGGCTTGAGCGCTTTTTACGTGCCTACACAGGCACATTGGTACTTATATCGCACGACCGTGAGTTTTTAGATGCAGTAGTTGATCAAATTTGGCATATAGATAAACAACTTATCAATGTGTACAAAGGTAACTATTCGCAATTTGAACGCCAAAAAGCAGAGCGTTTATTACAACAGCAAGCCATGTTCGACAAGCAGCAAGAGCAAATTGCACACCTTGAGCAATTTATTACTCGTTTTAAAGCAAAAGCCAGTAAAGCTAAACAAGCACAAAGCCGGGTAAAAGCGCTAGAACGTATGGAAAAGCTTGCCCCTGCACATGCCGACTCACCATTTAATTTTGAGTTTGCAGAGCCTACAGCCCTACCAAACCCGCTAATGAGTTTAGATAAAGCTAAAGCGGGTTATGGTGAAGTGACTATTTTAAATAATATAGAGCTTAACTTAGTACCTGGTAGCCGTATTGCTTTACTGGGACGAAATGGCGCAGGTAAATCAACGCTCATTAAACTACTCTCTGGTGATTTAGAACCGCAAGCAGGTAAGGTTGTGCAGCACCATGGTTTAAATATTGGTTACTTTGCGCAGCATCAACTTGAGTCGCTTGATTTAAACGCCAGCGCAATTACGCATTTACAGCGTTTAAACCCAAAAGCTACTGAACAATCACTACGTGACTTTTTAGGTGGCTTTGCCTTTATTGGCGATAAAGCTCTAGAGCCCGTAGCGCCCTTTTCGGGCGGTGAAAAAGCCCGTTTAGTCCTCGCCATGCTGGTGTATCAAAAGCCTAACCTGCTACTTCTTGATGAACCTACCAACCACCTTGATTTAGAAATGCGCCACGCGCTAGTTATGGCATTGCAAGGCTTTGAAGGCGCCATGGTTACCGTATCGCATGACCGCCACATGCTGAAAAATACCGCCGATGAGTTTTATTTAGTCGATGATGGCAAAGTAACTCAATTTGGCTACGATTTAGATGCGTATTATCAGTGGTTACTGAACGCGAATAAAGAAGCTGTCAAAGCCCAGCAAAATGATGAGCCCAAAGCACACTCAGGGGTTAACCGAAAAGAGCAAAAACGCTTAGAAGCCGAATTTAGAAAAGCCATTCAACCGCTTAAAAAGCAAATTGAAAAGCTTGAAAAACAACTCGACAAACACTCTGCAGAGCTTAGCGAAGTAGAAGTGGCCCTTGGCGATAATGAACTCTATAACGATGACAACAAAGCCCAATTAAAAGAATTAATAGCTAAGCAAGCCACGCTTACGCCTAAACTTAACGACATTGAAGAAGAGTTACTTATGGCGCTTGAAGAAATGGAAGAAAAAGAACAGGCCTTTGCCGATGAACTTGCTCAATAGCGATGACTTTTGGCAATTTGCATGCACTTTGTATGCAAAGCCTGGGCAACAACACACCTTGCTGGCACTACAAAACCAGCAAGGTAAAAACGTTAATCTGTGCTTGTTACTTTATTATTTAGATTCGTTAAATTTGAGCATTAATACAGCGCAATTAAGTCACTTACAAAAAGTGATTAGTGAGTTTGATACTGAGGTTTTAAAGCCATTGCGCAGGGCTCGGGGTTACTTAAAAGCAAATCAAGCCGAGATTGCCGATTACGCAAACATTCGACAAGAACTACTGAGCGCCGAGCTCAAGCTCGAAAAGCAGCAGCAAAAGATGTTGATCAATGCCGTTAATGGATTTGAGTTAGTAGCATGTACAGCAACAGATAATAGTGCGCTGTATTTGTAAGCAATCCCTAATTAGCTATCATTTTCAGCTGTCAGCGACCAGCAGCCTGGTTACCTTCATTTGCTACTCATTGTTTTTCTTTATGTGTAAAAGATCTTTAAGCCAATGAATCACAAAGAGGGCTAGAGGCGCTGCGCTTTAGAGTGACCAATAAAAACTAATATTAACCGTGCAACTGCTTGGCAGTTCTCATTTACTCCTCATGTTTTCTCTTTGTGCAAAAGATCTTTAAGCCAATGAATCACAAAGAGGGTTAGAGACGCTACGCTTTAGAATGACCAATAAAAACTAATATTAACCGTGCAACTGCTTAGCAGCTCTCATTTACTTCTCATGCTTTTCTCTTTGTGCAAAAAGATCTTTAAACCAATGAATCAAAAAGAGGATTAGAGACGCTACGCTTTTAGATTGGGTGATAAAAACTAATAGTAACTTTGCTACTGCTTGGCAATTCTCATTTACTTCTCATGTTTTTCTCTTTGTGTAAAAGATCTTTAATCCTGCAAACTCGCTAACTTCTCTTGGCAACTTTGATCCAAATCAACTTCTTAACAGCTCTTTTTATAATCAGGAAAATAGCTTGATCTGGATCATATAAGCTAACGCAAACTCAACCTATGATTAACCCATAGACATCAGGAGGCAATTATGGACGTATTCTTTAGAGATTTTTTTAGCGACCCAGTGTTATTTTTATCATTTGGTTTTTTAGGCGTCGTTATTAGTTTATGCCTATTTTTTGTGTATTTTTTCATGAAAAAAGTACACGACGCTGATCTGACAGAGCAACATTAAAAAATTAAGCACGACGCACAAAGCGTCTAATTAGTTACTAATTAGGCGCTTTTTATTCTTTTTGATACACTAACGCTTCGTTTTTGCAAAGTGTGTAGTACAAACATGATCCATACGTTTAAACCAGCATGGTGGATGACCAATCGTCACGTCCAAACCATAATGCCGCGTTTTTTCCGCCCTTTTCATAATACTCGCTACGAATTAGAGCAACTTGATACACCTGATGGTGACTTTATCGAGCTTGCATGGTCACTTCCGCATAACGAAACTGCCCCACTTGCCATTGTGTTACACGGCCTTGAAGGTAATATAAATAGTTTTTATGCCAAAGGCATGATGAAAGCGCTAAAAAAGCAAGGGTATGCCGTTGTACTCATGCACTTTAGAAACTGCTCGACCGAGGTAAACCGGCTTCCTCGCGCCTACCATAGTGGTGATACGGACGATTTAGCTTTTTTTATTAATCACCTAAAGTTACTGTTTCCAAACAGACCTTTATTTGCTGTTGGTTTTTCGCTAGGTGGTAATGTATTAGCAAAATATTTAGGTGAGCAAGCCCAGCGATGCCCACTAAATGCAGCAGCCGTTATATCCGCACCGTATGATTTATCATCATCAAGTGATGTAATACGCAAAAGCTTAGGTAAAATTTATCAAAAGTATTTGCTTGATCGTATGAAAAAATCGATGCAGCGCAAATTACCTCAAATTAAGCAGCAAATACCTATTACCACTGATGAATTAATGGAAATTGATGATTTATTAGAATTTGATAACCATATAACAGCTCCTTTGCATGGCTTTGAGAATGCACACGATTATTATCGCCAAGCCAGTGCTATGCCCTACTTAAAACATATTGCTGTACCCACCTTAATCATTCATGCGAAAGACGACCCAATGCTGTCGATTAAAGCGGTGCCAAGCAAGCAAGATGTGAGTGAAGATGTTACCCTGCGTGTTTCTGAAAAAGGTGGGCACGTTGGATTCATTAGCGGAAACAATCCGTTTAAACCCATTTTTTGGTTAGAAAAAGCCGTACCCAGTTATTTTGGCCAACACATAATAAATAAAGCGAGCAACCAGTAGTAATGATTATTCCTTTTGAGCAACTTGATAAAGACACCCTATACAATCTAATTGAAAGCTATGTACTGCGTGAAGGCACCGATTATGGCGAACAAGAATTCAGTATTGAAAGTAAAGTCGCGCAGGTAAATCAACAATTAAAAAGCGGCGAAGCCATGGTGTTTTTTTCAGAGCTGCACGAATCGGTCACTATTATTTCAAAGGGCGAATTTAAAGCACTGCAAAGTGAAGAGCATCAACAAGCATCGTATGATTAAAGTGTAATACTTGTAACTTTTTAGCTGAGCGTACACAATGGCTTTTTACCCAAAGAGCCAAAACATGATAAAACTCAGCACTCTAGTGGTAGCCATATCACTAGCTTTAACAAACCAAGCCTTTGCAGAGCAACCAATTAGCGCGTCAGACAAAGCGGTTAAACTTGCCAAAGACACTATTTTAATCGACACCCACATTGATGTTCCTTACCGCATTCACGATACGTGGGCTGATGTAACCAAAGCAACTGAAGATGGCGATTTTGATTATCCTCGCGCAGTTGAGGGGGGATTAAACGCGCCATTTATGTCGATTTATATTCCTGCTCATTTAGAATTTGAAGGTAAAGGCAAAAGCTATCAGTTAGCTAACCAGTTAATTGATGGGATGGAAGCCATTGCACAACGTGCGCCTGCTAAATTTGCAATGGCAAGCTCTACAAACGACATAGAGCAACAGTTTAAAGAGGGTAAATTGTCTATTGCTATGGGAATGGAAAATGGCTCCCCTATTGAAGGTGACTTAAAAAACCTTCAGCACTTTTTTGACCGTGGCGTGCGTTACATCACCCTTGCACACTCGCAAAGTAATCATATTTCTGACTCGTCTTACGATATTCGCCGTAAATGGAAAGGCTTAAGCCCCTTTGGTAAAGAGCTGGTCACTGCAATGAATAATATGGGTATGTTAATAGATGTATCGCATATTTCTGACGATGCGTTTTATCAGGTAATGGAATTGTCTAAAACACCGGTGATTGCATCACATTCATCGCTTCGTAAATACACCCCAGGTTTTGAGCGTAATATGAATGACGATATGCTATTAGCGCTAAAAGAAAATGGAGGCGTGATTCAAATTAACTTTGGTTCGAGCTTTGTTACAGCAAAAGCAGGTGCATGGGGCAAGCAACTAAAAAGCACAAAAGAGTCTGCTAAAAAACAAGGCACTAAATTAAGCAATGATTTTGATGCGGCTTATCGCGCTAAGAATCCATATCCGTTTGCAAGTCTTGAACAAGTACTTGATCATATTGATCACGTTGTAGAATTAATTGGCATTGATTACGTTGGCATTGGTTCTGATTACGACGGCGTTGGCGATTCACTACCCATTGGCTTAAAAGATGTATCTAGTTATCCAAACTTAATACAAGGCTTAATGGATAGAGGCTACAGCGACGCCGATATTAAAAAGATCCTAAGTGGCAATACACTAAGAGTATGGAAGCAAGCTGAAGCGTATGCGAAAAAACACTAAGCTGTAAAATTTGTCAGTTGTCAGTTGTCAGTTGTCAGTTGTCAGTTGTCAGTTGTCAGTTGTCAAAAAAATTAATTAAAAGCACGGCTTAAAGTCGTGCTTTTTTATGTCTTAAGTATAATTTAACACCAAGCTACTAATAGCTGAAAACGAAACACTTTTCTTTAGGCATTAAAAAAGGCCACCTCAGTGACCTTTTTCTAACAATTAACTTATACGCTAAATATTACTCATTGAACGTTGCTACAAAGCACCTACGCCTAAGGTAAGAGCGCCACCTTCACGTGATGTAAATTGCAGGCATTAAAAAACCCGAGACTAAGCTCGGGTTTTTTAGTATTAATTAACTTAAAAGTTAACTATTACTCTACGATAGTTACTACAAAGCACCTACGCCTGAGGTAAGAGCGCCACCTTCACGTGAGGCAAATTACAGGCATTAAAAAAGGCCACCTAAGTGACCTTTTTCTAACAATTAACTTAAATGTTAATTATTACTCTACGATAGTTGCTACAACACCAGCACCTACAGTACGGCCACCTTCACGGATAGCAAAACGAAGACCTTCATCCATCGCGATTGGTGCGATTAGAGTTACTGTCATCTTGATGTTATCACCAGGCATTACCATTTCTACGCCTTCTGGTAACTGTACGTCACCTGTTACGTCAGTTGTACGGAAGTAGAACTGTGGACGGTAACCTTTGAAGAATGGAGTATGACGACCACCTTCATCTTTAGAAAGTACGTATACTTCTGAAGTGAATGTAGTGTGTGGCTTGATTGAACCAGGCTTAGCTAGTACTTGACCACGTTCAACGTCTTCACGCTTAGTACCACGTAATAGTGCACCAATGTTCTCACCAGCACGGCCTTCGTCAAGAAGCTTACGGAACATTTCAACACCAGTACAAGTAGACTTAGTAGTGTCCTTGATACCAACGATTTCAACTTCGTCATTCACGTTGATGATACCCGCTTCAACACGACCAGTTACAACAGTACCACGACCTTGGATTGAGAAAACGTCTTCGATAGGCATGATAAATGGCTTATCGATGTCACGCTCTGGCTCTGG
>Ga0310124_10000011_pt1 | contig 141064 bp, 132 predicted proteins | sample CB11b_AW_Bot5_MG_FD_203507 | JGI IMG/M metagenome (GOLD analysis project Ga0310124, IMG submission 203507) | Marine microbial communities from Western Arctic Ocean, Canada - CB11b_AW_Bot5 | ecosystem: Environmental > Aquatic > Marine > Oceanic | place: Canada: Western Arctic Ocean | collected... | reverse complement strand
CACCGCCGTATACTTTTGCAAGTACGTTAGTGATTGCTGCAGTTAGTGTAGTTTTACCGTGGTCAACGTGGCCGATTGTACCAACGTTTACGTGCGGTTTTACGCGTTCAAACTTTTCTTTTGCCATCTTAAAAAATTCCTAATTAAGAAATTAAAGCCTGACTCACTATTGAGCCAGACAAGCTAAAATCATATTACAGCGCGAGCTGAAATTATTGTATCTGCAACCTGCTTAGAGGCTTCAGCGTACTTCAAAAACTCCATAGAGTAAGAAGCACGACCTTGAGTTGCAGATCGTAAAGCAGTCGCATAACCGAACATTTCAGACAGTGGAACCTGTGCATTTATTTGCTTAAGTCCACCAAGTGCATCTTCCATGCCCTCGATCATGCCGCGACGACGGTTTAAGTCGCCAACTACATCACCCATGTTTGAGTCAGGAGTGATTACCTCAACCTTCATTAGTGGTTCTAAAAGAACCGGATTTGCTTTAAGCGCACCGTCTCTCATAGCTAATGAACCTGCAATTTTAAATGCCATTTCATTCGAATCTACATCATGGAATGAACCATCATATAAAGTCGCTTTAACGCCAAGTAAAGGATAGCCTGCCAGTACACCTTGAGACATTTGCTCTTGGATACCTTTGTCTACCGCTGGGATGTATTCCTTAGGAACTGATCCACCTACGGTTTCGTTAACGAATTCGTAAATTGGAGAATCATCATCCGAAATATCCATCGGTTCAAGCTTCAACCAAACGTGACCATATTGACCACGACCACCTGATTGACGAATGAACTTTCCTTCAACTTCAACAGTTGAACGAATAGCTTCACGGTATGAAACCTGCGGCTTACCAACGTTACATTCAACACTGAATTCACGTTTCATACGGTCGACGATAATATCTAGGTGAAGTTCACCCATACCAGAAATAATTGTCTGGCCTGATTCTTCGTCGGTTTGTACGCGGAAAGACGGATCTTCAGCCGCTAGTTTACCTAGCGCGATACCCATCTTATCCTGGTCAGCGATTGTGCGAGGCTCAACCGCAACAGAGATAACTGGTTCTGGGAATTCCATACGCTCAAGCGTAATAATTGAATTCGGAGCACACAGCGTCTCACCTGTTGTAACGTCTTTAAGACCAATAGCCGCCGCGATGTCGCCTGCGTAGACTTCTTTGATCTCTTCACGAGAGTTTGAATGCATCTGTACGATACGGCCAAGTCGCTCACGCTTACTTTTAACTGGGTTGTATACCGCGTCACCCTGTTTAACAGTACCAGAGTAAACGCGGAAAAAGGTTAAAGTACCAACAAACGGGTCTGTTGCAATTTTAAATGCAAGTGCAGCAAACGGCGCTTTATCATCAGCTGGACGTTCCTCTTCGGTACCATCTTCTAAGATACCTTGGATTTGTTTAACTTGTTCTGGTGAAGGCATGTATTCAACAACGCCGTCAAGCACAGCTTGAACACCTTTGTTTTTAAATGCGCTTCCACAAGTTACTGGAACAATCTCATTGGCTAATGTGCGTTGGCGTAAAGCATTTTTAATTTCTGCTTCACTTAACTCTTCACCTTCTAAGTATTTGTCCATTAGTTCTTCTGAGGCTTCAGCAGCGCTTTCAACTAAATGAGAGCGCCATTCTTCAGCTGACTCAAGAAGATCTGCCGGTATTGCCTCATATGTGAAAGTCATACCCTGGTCCGCTTCGTTCCAGTTAATCACTTTCATTTTTATAAGGTCAATAACACCTTTAAAGTCGTCCTCAGCGCCTACTGGCAACTGAATTGGAACAGGCGTTGCTCCAAGACGAGATTTCACCTGGCTAACAACAGCTAAAAAGTCAGCGCCCGTGCGATCCATTTTATTTACGAAGATCATTCTCGGAACTTCGTATTTGTTCGCTTGACGCCAAACTGTTTCAGTTTGCGGCTGTACACCAGAAGAAGCACAAAGCACAACTACCGCACCATCAAGTACACGTAAAGAACGCTCTACTTCGATAGTGAAATCTACGTGTCCTGGAGTATCAATAATATTGATACGATGGGCGTCAAATTGAGCGTCCATCCCTTTCCAAAAACACGTTGTTGCAGCAGAAGTGATTGTGATACCACGCTCTTGTTCCTGCTCCATCCAGTCCATAGTTGCAGCGCCATCATGTACTTCACCGATCTTATGAGAAAGACCTGTGTAGAACAGAACACGTTCTGTTGTGGTGGTTTTGCCTGCATCTACGTGAGCTACTATGCCGATATTACGGTAGCGCTCAAGTGGAGTTGTACGTGCCATATGATCCTCTTAAAGGTTAAGGACAGATTACCAACGGTAATGAGCGAATGCTTTATTCGCTTCAGCCATACGGTGAACGTCTTCACGTTTCTTAACCGCAGTGCCTTTATTATCAGCAGCGTCAACGATTTCTTGAGCTAAACGTAAGCCCATAGATTTTTCGCCACGCTTACGTGCAGCGTCTACTAACCAACGCATACCTAATGCGTTGCGACGAACTGGACGTACTTCAACTGGTACTTGATAAGTTGAACCACCAACACGGCGAGATTTAACCTCAACCTGTGGACGGATGTTATCAAGTGCAGATTCAAAGATTTCTAGGTGCGACTTGCCTGATTTCTCAGCAGCCACGTCTAGCGCACCATAAACAATTTTTTCAGCAGTAGATTTCTTGCCGTCTAACATTACGATGTTAACGAATTTAGCAAGAAGTTCCGATCCGAACTTAGGATCTGGAAGAATTTTACGTTGACCTATTACGCGTCTTCTAGGCATTTTGTATCTCCGGTTTATTCAGGTTTGCTCTTTCGAGTCAATCACCCAAAACAATAATTAATGATATTTAGTGCTTGGCCTTACTAACGGAATACAATTACCCTTTAGGGCGTTTTGCACCGTATTTAGAACGAGCTTGACGACGGTCGCTAACGCCTGCACAGTCAAGTGCACCACGTACAGTGTGAAAACGCACACCTGGTAAATCTTTAACACGACCACCACGGATTAGGATTACACTGTGCTCTTGAAGGTTATGACCTTCACCACCGATGTAAGATGTTACTTCGAAACCGTTAGTTAAACGTACACGAGCTACTTTACGTAACGCTGAGTTTGGTTTCTTAGGTGTAGTTGTATATACACGAGTACATACACCGCGCTTTTGCGGACACGCTTTTAGTGCAGCTGAGTTACTTTTCGTAACCTTGCTACGGCGTGGCTTACGCACTAGCTGGTTAATAGTTGCCATTTAAATAGCTCCTGAAATTAAAATTACTACTGAAAAAAATAAAAAAATCCGCCCTTTATTACTTGCCTGCAATTAGCACACAAGTAAATGGGTGGCGGAATTTTAATGAGCAAAGTTTAACCTGTCAACCTAAACTAATCGTAAGACAGCACTTAACTGCCTTACGATCTCTTAATGCATTGATTAAGAACAGTTTATTGATTTCCAGACAAATCAGCATTTAGTGCATCAGTTAGTGCTTGAGTTGCCTCTTCAGCGCTTACTGTTTGCTCTTCTACTACTTCTTTGCTTTGTTTACGGCGAGCCATACGATCTTGATGATACGCAAAACCGGTACCGGCTGGGATCAAACGACCCACAATTACGTTTTCTTTCAGACCGCGAAGCTCATCGCTCTTACCATTCACTGCTGCATCTGTAAGAACACGTGTTGTTTCTTGGAAAGACGCTGCAGAGATGAAAGATTCTGTCGCTAGTGATGCTTTCGTGATACCCATAAGTTGTATTTCAAACTTCGCTGGGATTTTACCTTGTTTTTCAAGGTCACGATTAGCGATATTAACGCGAGCTACTTCAATTTGCTCACCCGCTAAGAACTCAGTATCACCACCGTGTATAATTGTACATTTACGAATCATCTGACGGATAATTGTTTCAATGTGCTTGTCATTGATCTTAACGCCTTGCAAACGGTAAACCTCTTGCACTTCGTTAACGATGTAGTTAGCAACATGAGTTACACCACGTAAGCGTAAGATGTCATGTGGTGATTCAGGACCATCGGCGATTACTTCACCTTTAGACACTTGCTCACCTTCAAACACGTTAAGTTGACGCCACTTAGGAATCATTTCTTCGTAATGATCGCCTTCTGGTGGAGTAATAACTAAACGCTTCTTACCTTTAGTTTCTTTACCGAAGCTAATAGTACCTGTGATCTCAGCTAAGATAGCTGGCTCTTTAGGTTTACGCGCTTCAAATAAGTCGGCTACGCGTGGTAGACCACCCGTGATATCACGAGTTTTCGAACCTTCTTGTGGAATACGTGCTAACACGTCACCAGGGTTTGCAGTCGCACCATCTGTCACTTCAATAGTAGTGAATGAAGGTAAACGTGTTTCTTGCAGACCGCGCTCTTCACTTTCGATGATAAGCTTAGGTTCTTTAGCATTGGCTTTAGCAAGGTCTTTAACAACAATACGAGTTAAACCGGTTAGTTCATCGGTTTGTGTCTCTGTATTTGAGTCATCGATATCGCTGAACGATACTTTCGATTTGTGCTCAAGAACGATTGGGTGACTATGCGGGTCCCAAGTAGCAACAATGTCGTTACCTTGAACTTCAGCATTGTCTTGCACTGTTAATACCGCACCGTAAGGTACTTTATAACGCTCTTTCTCACGGCCATGACTATCGATGATAGTGATTTCCGTTGAACGAGAAGTAATAACAATCTTACCGTCTGTGTTTAACACATACTTAGCATTGTGAAGTTTTAATGTACCGTTAGTTTTAACTTGTACATTATTTTCAGCTGACGCTCTTGATGCTGCACCACCGATGTGGAAGGTACGCATCGTAAGCTGTGTACCCGGCTCACCGATTGACTGCGCCGCGATAACACCTACAGATTCACCCGCGTTGATGATATGACCACGTGCAAGGTCACGACCATAACACTTAGCACATACACCAAAGTCGTTATCACATGTAATAACTGAGCGTACGCGAACTTCATCTACTGAGTGCTCTTCTAAAAGGTCACACAGTTTTTCGTCAAGCATGATATTACGTTCTACAAGAACTGTGTTAGTACCTGGAATAACGATATCTTCAGCAACAACACGGCCAAGAACACGTTCACGAAGTGCTTCTACAACATCACCACCTTCAATAAGCGGTTTCATTGTTAAGCCATCTTCTGTGCCACAGTCGTCTTCGTTGATTACCAAATCTTGTGCAACGTCTACTAGACGACGCGTTAGGTAACCCGAGTTCGCTGTTTTCAGTGCTGTATCGGCTAGACCTTTACGCGCACCGTGAGTTGAGATGAAGTACTGAAGTACGTTTAGACCTTCACGGAAGTTAGCCGTGATTGGTGTCTCGATGATTGAACCATCTGGACGTGCCATTAGACCACGCATACCTGCTAGCTGACGGATCTGAGCGGCACTACCACGAGCACCTGAGTCTGCCATCATAAACACTGAGTTAAATGACGGTTGCTCTACTTCTTCACCTTTCGCGTTGGTAACTGTGTCTTTCGACAAGTTAGCCATCATCTCACGTGATAAGTTTTCATTTACACGTGACCAGATATCGATAACTTTGTTGTACTTCTCACCAGCCGTTACAAGACCTGATTGGAATTGTTGGTTGATTTCAGTTACTTCAGCTTCTGCTGATTCAATGATCTGCGCTTTAACCGGTGGGATAACTAAGTCATCGATACCGATAGAAACACCAGACTTCATTGCGTAATGGAAACCGGTGTACATAACTTGGTCAGCAAACACAACGGTGTCTTTAAGGCCTAAGCGACGGTAACATTCATTCAACAAGCTAGAAATCTGCTTTTTACCTAGTGGCTGGTTGATTGACTCAAACGGCATACCAGTTGGTAAAATTAGAGACAGAATTGCACGACCTACGGTTGTTTCGATGACCGTTGTAGTATCTTCTACTACACCGTGTTCGTTAGCAACTGACTGGCTAATACGTACTTTCACAATAGCGTGAAGGTCTGCATTACCACTGCGGTATGCCTTTTCTGCTTCTTTAGGATCTTTAAATATTGCGCCTTCGCCTTTTGCGTTGATGCAATCACGGGTCATGTAGTAAAGACCCAATACAACATCCTGTGAAGGAACGATGATTGGCTCACCATTCGCAGGAGATAGAATGTTGTTTGTAGACATCATCAATGCACGTGCTTCAAGCTGTGCTTCGATTGTTAACGGTACGTGTACCGCCATTTGGTCACCATCGAAATCGGCGTTGTACGCCGCACATACTAATGGATGCAAATGAATCGCTTTACCTTCAATAAGCACAGGCTCAAACGCTTGGATACCCAAACGGTGAAGTGTTGGTGCACGGTTAAGTAATACTGGATGTTCACGAATTACTTCGTCTAATACATCCCATACTTCCGCAACTTCACGCTCTACCATTTTCTTAGCAGCTTTAATTGTCGTAGCCATGCCGCGACGCTCTAATTTGCCATAGATAAACGGTTTGAATAACTCAAGTGCCATCTTCTTAGGAAGACCACATTGGTGAAGCTTAAGCGTAGGACCTACTGTGATTACAGAACGGCCAGAGTAATCTACACGCTTACCAAGTAAGTTCTGACGGAAACGACCTTGCTTCCCCTTGATCATATCAGCAAGAGATTTAAGCGGACGCTTGTTAGAACCTGTAATTGCACGACCACGACGACCGTTATCAAGTAGCGCATCTACCGCTTCTTGTAACATACGTTTTTCGTTGCGTACGATAATATCTGGTGCAGCTAAATCTAATAGACGCTTAAGACGGTTATTACGGTTAATAACACGACGGTAAAGGTCATTTAGATCAGATGTTGCAAAACGACCACCGTCTAGTGGTACTAATGGGCGTAGATCAGGTGGCAATACTGGAAGTACTGTCATGATCATCCACTCAGGGTTATTACCTGATTGGTGGAACGATTCCATTAACTTAAGACGTTTAGTGATTTTTTTACGCTTAGTTTCAGAGTTAATTGTTGGTAACTCTTCACGCATCTCAGCAATTAATTGGCCAAGATCAAGTTCACGAAGCAAGTCTAAAACTGCTTCAGCACCCATCTTCGCTTCAAACTCATCACCGTGCTCTTCTAATGCATCTAGGTATTCTTCTTCACCTAGTAACTGACCACGCTCAAGCGTTGTCATACCTGGCTCAGTTACTACGAATGATTCGAAGTAAAGAACACGTTCAATATCACGAAGCGTCATATCTAGCATTAAGCCGATACGTGACGGTAATGATTTTAAAAACCATATATGTGCTACTGGGCTCGCAAGGTCAATATGACCCATACGATCACGACGCACTTTGGTCAGTGTAACTTCAACGCCACACTTCTCACAGATCACACCACGGTGTTTAAGGCGTTTATATTTACCACATAAACACTCATAATCTTTCACTGGGCCGAAAATACGGGCACAGAATAAGCCATCGCGCTCAGGCTTGAAAGTACGGTAGTTAATAGTCTCAGGTTTCTTTACTTCACCGTATGACCATGAACGAACCATGTCTGGTGAAGCAAGACCAATGCGAATTGCATCGAATTCTTCGGTCTTATTTTGTTGCTTCAGAAACTTAAGTAAGTCTTTCACCTTAGCTCTCCTGTCGGAGTTAATCTTGAGGACGGGTAATCTCGTCCCTACATTCTATTCAGCCGTAACAGATGCTGCAGCGTTAACTGCAGCATCTAATTGGCTTAATTTTCTTCCAACTCGATGTTGATACCCAGTGAGCGGATTTCTTTCAACAATACGTTGAACGATTCTGGCATACCTGGTTCCATCTTGTGGTTACCATCAACGATGTTTTTATACATCTTAGTACGACCATTCACGTCATCCGACTTCACTGTTAGCATTTCTTGTAGAGTGTAAGCAGCACCGTAAGCTTCAAGCGCCCATACTTCCATCTCACCAAAACGCTGGCCACCGAACTGTGCTTTACCACCCAGCGGCTGCTGAGTAACAAGGCTGTAAGAACCAGTAGAACGCGCGTGCATCTTATCATCAACCAAGTGGTTAAGTTTAAGCATGTACATGTAACCAACGGTTACTTGACGTTCAAACTGATCGCCAGTACGGCCATCATAAAGTGTAACCTGACCACTTCTAGGGTATCCACCAAGCTCTAGCATGTCTTTGATTTCGCTTTCTTTGGCGCCATCAAATGCAGGAGTAGCGATTGGTAAACCACCTTTTAAGTTTTCAGCTAGGCGACGAATTTCGTCATCAGAGAAACTTGCAATGTCTACAACTTGGCGAGATTCACCAATTTCGTAAGCTTGCTTGATGAATTCACGTAGCTCATGAAGCTCACGTTGCTCTTTCATCATTTCTTCTAAACGCTCACCGATACCACGTGCAGCAAGACCCATATGTGTTTCAAGGATCTGACCGATGTTCATACGCGATGGTACACCTAGTGGATTTAGTACGATATCTACCGTACGACCTTTGTCATCGTATGGCATATCTTCTACTGGTACGATAGTCGAGATAACACCTTTGTTACCATGACGACCCGCCATCTTATCACCCGGTTGGATACGACGTTTAACAGCTAGGTATACTTTAACAATTTTAAGTACGCCTGGTGCTAAGTCATCACCTTGAGTAATTTTACGACGTTTGTTTTCAAACTTCTTATCGTATTCAGCTTTAAGTTCATCGTACTGTGCAGCTAGTTGCTCAAGTTCAGCTTGCTTATCTTCTTCAGCAAGGCTTTGAGTTAATAGTTTTTCAGCATTTAATGACACTAAGTTGTTTTCATCAAAGCCAGCAGCTACAAGTAGCTTGCGAGCGCGTTCTAAAACGCCAGCTTCAAGAATACGGAACTCTTCGTTGAAATCTTTCTTCGCTTCGCGAAGCTGCATGTCTTCAACTTCTAACGCACGCTTATCTTTTTCAACACCATCACGGGTGAAAACTTGCACGTCAATTACAGTACCAGTTACAGAGTTTGGTACACGTAAAGAGCTGTCTTTAACGTCAGATGCTTTTTCGCCGAAGATAGCACGCAGTAGCTTCTCTTCAGGTGTAAGCTGTGTTTCGCCTTTCGGAGTCACTTTACCTACTAGGATATCGCCGCCTTTAACTTCAGCACCAATATAAACAACGCCTGATTCATCAAGCTTGCCTAGTGCAGATTCACCCACATTCGGGATATCTGCAGTGATCTCTTCTGGACCTAATTTAGTATCACGGGCAACACACTGTAGTTCTTGAATGTGGATAGTCGTAAGACGATCTTCTTCAACTACGCGCTCTGATAGTAAGATTGAATCCTCGAAGTTGTAACCGTTCCATGGCATAAATGCCACGCGAAGGTTTTGACCAAGGGCTAAGTCACCTAAGTCAGTCGAAGGACCATCTGCTAACACGTCACCACGAGTAACCGGTTCACCAACCATACACGTTGGTTTTTGGTTAATACATGTATTTTGGTTAGAACGTGTGTATTTGGTTAAGTTGTAGATGTCGATGCCCGCTTCACCAGGGATGCGTTCTTCTTCATGTACGTTTACAACGATGCGACTTGCGTCGGCATACATTACTTCACCACCACGTTTTGCAACAATCGTTACACCAGAGTCTTTCGCTAGTGTTAACTCAATACCTGTACCTACTAACGGTTTATCCGCTTTCAATGTTGGTACTGCTTGACGTTGCATGTTTGAACCCATCAATGCGCGGTTAGCATCATCGTGTTCTAGGAACGGGATAAGTGCTGCTGCTACAGAGATCACCTGTTGTGGTGATACATCCATATATTGCTGGTCCATGCGACCCATAAAGGTTGATTCACCTTTGTGACGACATGGAATAAGTTCATCTACAAACTCATTGGTTTCAGTTAAGTTTGAGTTCGCCTGTGCGATAACAAACTGACCTTCTTCAATGGCTGATAAGTAATCAACTTCATCAGTTACTACACCGTCTACCACTTTGCGGTAAGGTGTTTCTAAGAAACCATAGTCATTTGTACGTGCGTACGTAGACAATGAGTTAATTAGACCAATGTTTGGACCCTCTGGCGTCTCGATTGGACATACGCGACCGTAGTGAGTTACGTGAACGTCACGTACTTCAAAGCCAGCGCGTTCACGAGTTAGACCGCCCGGACCTAATGCAGAAATACGACGCTTATGCGTAACTTCTGATAGCGGGTTATTTTGGTCCATAAACTGTGATAACTGAGACGAGCCGAAGAACTCTTTAACCGCTGCCGAAATAGGCTTAGCGTTAATAAGATCTTGTGGCATTATCGCGTCAAGGTCACCTAAGCTTAAACGCTCACGTACAGCACGTTCTACACGTACTAGACCAACACGGAATTGGTTCTCAGCCATTTCGCCAACACTACGTATACGACGGTTGCCTAAGTGGTCGATATCATCAACATCGCCTTGACCGTTACGAATAGCAATTAATACCTTCATAACAGACACGATGTCTTCTTTGCTTAATGTGCCTGGGCCTGTGTCAGAATCGTAACCAACACGGCTATTAAACTTCATACGACCAACAGTTGAAAGGTCGTAACGTTCTTCAGAGAAGAACAAGTTTTGGAATAAGGCTTCAGCCGCGTCTTTCGTCGGTGGCTCGCCTGGGCGCATCATGCGATAAATTTCTACTAGTGCTTCTAAACGGTTGCTTGAAGAGTCAATGTTCAATGTATTTGACATATAAGCACCGCTGTCCACTTCATTGATATACAATGTATCAATGGTAGTGTGACCGGCTTTAACTAATTCAGCCATAAGCTCAAGAGTTAATTCATCATTCGCATTTGCAATAACTTCACCCGTTGATTCATCAACGTAGTTTTTAGAAATAATACGGCCAATGATGTACTCATGAGGTACTTCTAACTGAGTAATGCCTTTTTTCTCGATACTCTTGATGTGACGAGCCGTAACACGACGCCCACTTTCAACAAGTACTTCACCGTCTTCGCCTTTGATATCAAAAGCGGCAGTTTCACCACGTAAACGCGAAGGTACAAGTTCCATAAGAACTTTACCGTCAGCTACTTCAAACGCAGTTGTATCGAAGAAGATATCTAGGATTTCTTCACTAGAGTACTCAAGTGCACGTAATATGATAGACGCCGGTAATTTACGACGACGGTCAATACGTACATATAAGTTATCTTTTGCATCAAATTCGAAGTCTAACCATGAACCACGGTAAGGAATAACGCGTGCGTTATATAATACTTTACCTGATGAATGAGTTTTACCGCGGTCGTTATCAAAGAATACACCAGGGCTACGGTGTAGCTGAGAAACGATAACACGCTCTGTACCATTGATTACAAAGGTACCGGTATCGGTCATGAGCGGAATTTCGCCCATGTAAACTTCTTGCTCTTTAATGTCTTTAACTGTGCCTGGAGCTTCTTTGTCCATAACAACAAGACGCAGTTTCACGCGAAGTGGAGCAGAATAAGTCACACCGCGAATTTGACATTCTTTTACATCGAAAACTGGCTCACCAATACGGTAACTTACGTATTGAAGCTCAGAATTTCCCGAGTAGCTTTTTATAGGGAACACAGAACGGAAGGCAGCTTCCAAACCATGATCGCCATCAGCGTCCGGCACTAAGAATTTTTTAAACGATTCTAACTGTGTAGACAGTAAAAAAGGTATATCCAAAACTTGTGGACGTTTACCAAAATCCTTACGGATACGTTTCTTTTCAGAATAAGAGTAAGCCATGGGGTTCCTCAGCTTGCTGATCTTTGACCCGACCTGTTCTTGTAAGAACAGACTTAACTGGCAGCTATGCCAAGATTTACAACATTTTATTGTTGTTCTAATTAAGTCCCTTCTCAACACTAGCAAACTATAAAGCGTTGAAAGTAAAGAAATAATTAGATTTTATTTGCGCTATAAGAGTGCATCACTCCATAGCGCAAAAAGGCCGGTGATTAAATAATCACCAGCCCTTGCCTGATTTCTCAGGCAGCGAACTTAGCGTAAGCTAAATTACTTAACCTCAACTTCAGCACCAGCTTCAGTAAGGTCTTTTGCAAGTGCTTCAGCTTCTTCTTTAGATACACCTTCTTTAACAGGTGTAGGAGCAGCTTCAACAAGTGCTTTAGCTTCTTTAAGGCCAAGGCCTGTAGCGCTACGAACAGCTTTGATTGCAGCAACCTTGTTAGCGCCAGCGCCAGTAAGGATTACGTCAAATTCTGTTTTTTCTTCAGCAGCTTCAGCAGCAGGACCTGCTACCATAGCAGCTGCAGCAGTTACGCCGAATTTTTCTTCCATTGCTTCAACAAGAGCAACAACGTCCATTACTGACATTTCAGCAATTGCGTCAAGGATTTGGTCTTTAGATACAGACATTACAAATTTCCTAATAATTAACGGACTCTAGGTCCAAATAAATTTTACACCGAAAGGATTAAACAACTTAAAATTAAGCAGCTTGCTCTTCTTTCTGTACACGTACTGCTTCAATTGTTTTACACAATTTGCCAGCAGACGCTTCTTTCATAGCACTCATTAAGCGTGCAACAGCTTCGTCGTATGTAGGTAGAGTTGCAAGCATAGCTGCATCTACTACGTTACCTTCAAAAGCGGCCGTTTTAAGCTCAAATTTCTCATTCTTTTTCGCGAAATCTGAAAAGATACGCGCAGCAGCACCAGGGTGCTCTGATGAGAAAGCGATTAAGCTTGGACCAACAAATGAATCAGAAAGACACTCAAAATCTGTTCCTTCAAGAGCACGTTTTGCTAAAGTGTTACGAACAACTTTCATCCATACACCAGCTTCACGAGCTTCTTTACGAAGGGCAGTGATTGCGCCAACTGTTACACCACGAGAATCTGCAACAACTGCAGATAGAGCACCATTGGCTGCTTCGTTGACTTCAGCAACTATTGCTTTTTTGCCTTGAAGATTTAAAGCCATGGGTGTTACTCCTGGTTTAATGGGGTTACCGACAATCGGTTTCCCCTGTTCTACTCTTCCCTACCAAACAAAGGTAGAGATGCTTTTTACGGCGAGAGCCAGAAGGATTAGGAAAAATCTATCTGGGGTCTACACCGTCTACGTAGGTAAAATTAAGGCCTAAGCCGCCTACGGTCTTGGACGGAAGCCCAATTTATCGATTTGCCAAAGGCGCACCGAAATTATGGACTTCAACCCGAATTCTTTATTTTGCTAATTAATAAATTAATCAACAAAATGGCGCGAAATTATAGTACAAATTTCGTGCCATGTAAACACTAAATTAAGCAACTACTGTGTTTAAAGTAGCTTGGTCAACAGAAACACCTGCGCCCATTGTTGTAGAGATAGTTACTTTTTTCAAGTAAACACCTTTAGCTTGAGAAGGTTTAGCCTTCTTAAGTGCAACAATTAGAGCTTCAAGGTTTTGTTGAAGTTGCTCAGCTGTGAAATCAACCTTACCAATAGTAGTATGGATGATACCATTTTTGTCATTGCGGTAACGCACTTGACCAGCTTTCGCATTTTTAACTGCTTCTGCAACGTTAGGTGTTACAGTACCAGTTTTAGGGTTTGGCATTAGACCACGTGGACCTAAAATTTGACCTAGTTGACCAACAACACGCATAGCGTCTGGAGATGCAACAACAACGTCAAAATCCATCTCGCCTTTTTTAACTAGCTCAGCAAGATCTTCCATACCAACTAATTCAGCACCGGCTTCTTTCGCAGCTTCTGCGTTAGCGCCTTGTGTGAATACTGCAACGCGAACGTCACGACCAGTACCGTTAGGTAGTACAGTTGCACCACGAACGTTTTGATCAGATTTACGAGCATCGATACCAAGGTTAACAGCAACGTCAACACTTTCTACGAATTTAGCTGTTGCTAACTCTTTTAAAAGAGCAACTGCTTCATTGATTTCGTAATCTTTAGTTACTTCCACTTTTTCGCGGATAGTACGCATACGTTTAGTTAATTTAGCCATTTCTTAGTCCTCTACGTTCAAGCCCATCGCACGCGCAGAACCTGCGATAGTGCGAACCGCTGCGTCCATATCGGCAGCTGTAAGGTCAGTTCGTTTTGTCTCAACAATCTCTTCAAGTTGAGCACGAGTTACTGTGCCTACTTTATCAGTGTTAGGACGGCCTGAGCCTGACTTGATACCAGCAGCTTTCTTAAGTAAGTAAGCAGCAGGTGGCGTTTTCATGTCGAACGTAAATGAACGGTCACCGTAAACAGAGATCACTACAGGAACTGGAGCGCCTTTTTCGATAGATTCTGTACGTGCGTTGAACGCTTTACAGAATTCCATGATGTTTACACCGTGTTGACCTAGTGCAGGACCTACTGGAGGACTAGGGTTAGCCATACCAGCGGCAACTTGTAGCTTGATTAGAGCTTCAACTTTTTTAGCCATTATAAATACCTCATTTGGTGGGTCTTAGCCTTGTGCGCGCGAGGACGCGTACTCTAACGGCTTCCCAGTTTAAAAATTGGTTTCGTACTTTTTGTATAGTAAAAATAAATTTTTACCTTAATACAAAAAGGCCGCTGATTATAAGTTAATCAGCGGCCTTTTTCAAGCTTCGTGCCAAAATTTATAAAAACTCTAGCGAAGCTTTTTTAATCAATTACTTATCTTGTTCAACTTGACCAAACTCAAGTTCAACTGGCGTAGAACGACCAAAAATAAGTACAGATACTTTTACGCGGCTTTTTTCGTAGTCAACTTCTTCAACCACACCACTAAAGTCGGCAAATGGGCCATCAGTAACACGAACAACTTCACCTGGTTCAAATAATGTAGCAGGTTTAGGTGCTTCAGCATTTTCTTGTAAACGGTTAAGAATACGGTCAGCTTCTTTAGAGCTAATTGGCGCTGGACGGTCAGATGTACCACCAATGAAGCCCATTACACGCTCTGTGCTGTTCACTAAGTGCCAGCTAGCGTCATTCATATCCATTTGTACTAATACGTAACCTGGGAAGAATTTACGCTCAGATTTACGCTTTTGGCCAGCGCGCATCTCAACAACTTCTTCAGTTGGTACTAATATTTCACCAAAGCTCTCTTCAAGACCTTCAATTTTAATGTGTTCAGTTAACGTTTGAGCTACACGCTTTTCATAACCAGAAAATGCTTGTACTACGTACCAACGTAATTTAATTTCTTTGTTCTCATCCGACATGGGATCAGATCTCCAATCCAGTTAAAAAGCCAACAGCGCGGAATAAAATGCCATCTAATCCCCAAAGGATAAGTGCCATAATCACGGTTGCAACCATTACAATTAATGTCGTGTGGGTAGTTTCTTGACGCGTTGGCCAAATAACTTTGCGTACTTCAATACGAGCTTCTTTAGCAAAAGCAAGGAAGGTACGTCCCTTAAAAGTTTGTGAGGCAATGGCTAATCCGGCCGCTATTGCAACCACAACGCCGATAGCACGTAGTAATACAGACTGATCTGCATACACATGGTTACCAACAACTGCGCCTGCAAGTAGCGCGATTGCTACTAACCACTTTACTGACTCCATCCCACTTGATGGTGTTTCTACATTCGTGCTCATAATATTATTACCTTAACTACAGACACAACAACCCTACGCGTCGGCAGGGTTAATCCATTAAAATCTAAACTTAAAAACAGACTTATTTAAACCGATTTTTAACCCCAGACTTACTCATATTAGTGAGTAAAGTGGCAGGGGCGGAGAGATTCGAACTCCCAACCGTCGGTTTTGGAGACCGCTGTTCTACCAATTGGAACTACGCCCCTGCAAAGTGGATGCCTATTATACTTACGCAAATCATTTACACAAGCCTAAAAGATACACGCAATGCAAAATCTCGATAAACAATTAAGTCCTTAATAATAAAAAGGCTTAATTAGCCCCTTTAACGAGTGGCACGCCATTATTACCCACAGGAATATAAACCGTTGTATGGTTTGGCGACTCAGCCATTTTTATTTGCGCATTTATGGCTTCATGTTGTAAATAATTAGCCGTAAGCGTAGCGTTAATAATTTTTTGTGCCTGCGCAATCCCCTTCGCTTCTTCGACGCGTATTTCTGCATCTTTTCGCGCAATTTCTTTTTGTGTTTCTTTTTCAGCGAGCAATTGTTGCGCAGCAAGCTTTTTCTCAACCGCATTAGCAACAATGTCGGGATAGTTAATATTACCTACAACCACATTAGCAAGCTTAAAGGGGGTGGTTGATAAATAATTTTGCAAACGTTGGGTGACCTCTAGTGCTATTTTTTCGCGGTTTGTTTTAAGTTCACCACTGTCGTACTTTTGCACGGTATCTCTTACGTAAGTTCTAAACGTTTCACGCACAAAACGTTTGTACCAATTTTCTGCACCATATTGTTCAACAACGGTTCGCACTGAGCCACTTTGAATGGCAATAACAGCGTGAAAATCAAATTTAATGTTCAAATCATCATTAGCTAATATTCTAAATGTTTCGGTATACGTATTAGGCCGCATATCTATGTTCACCACTTCATTACGCAACAGTGACATACCATAATTAGCAGGCCCTATCATGGTACCTTGGTAACCACCTTCGCCAAATACCCGTGGTTTTTCGTAAACATAACCTTCTTCGCCAGCGGGAGTACTCGGGTTAGTACACGCGGTTAAACCAAATCCAATTACACCGACAACAAAGGCACCTTTAATTAAATTATTAACCAAACTTTGCATCCCTGAATTTCTTGCTCTCATTATTTATCCTTTATTATTTTTCTAATTCTTTATATACATCGCTTAATAGGCTTGAAGCACCAAACCTAAATGTGCTGGCTTGTAGGTAGTCATCGCTCATTATTGAACGGGCTAGTGCTAAATATTCACTGGCATCAGCCACCGTTTTAACACCACCTGCCGCTTTAAAACCCACTCGTTTACCTGAGTTTTTAATGGCCGTTAAAATTACTTTAGTTGACTCAAGCGTCGCGTTTATAGCCACTTTACCGGTACTGGTTTTTACAAAATCAGCACCGCCTTTAATAGCCAGTTCGGTCGCTTGGGCAATCAACGCCTCGGTTTTTAGTTCACCGCTTTCTATAATTACTTTTAGCTGAGCTTTAGTGCCGCATGCTTTTTTACTTTCACTTACGTAGTTAAGCGCGGTTTGCGTATCCCCTGCAGTTAATTTTTTATAGGGGATAACAAGGTCGATTTCATCGGCACCGCGTTCAATGGCTATGAGAGTTTCGTTAATTACATCGCTTAATGGGGCATCACCTGTCGGAAAGTTAGTCACCGTTGCAACTTTAACGTGGCTAAGCTCTCGTGCAGCAAGCGCTATTTTTGCATCGTCAACAAAATCGCTATATACACATACTGCCGCCGGTGTGCCTAATGTTGGCCTAATGCTATTGATCAAAGTTTCAATATCTTTTGTAGTATCGCTTTTGTTTAAGCTAGTTAAATCCATAAGCTTTGCCGCGAGTAATGCGTCTTGTTGTTTTGTCATACGAACTCCCTTGCCCTACTTGGGTCAAATTAATATGCTTTATATTAACAAATTAAAAAAAACTCGCTATAGCTCATAACCAAACACTCTAAGCTTATTATTTTACTTGTAACTGGTCGCAATCCCTTGTTAACTCAGCCTTAGGCTTAAAACCGCCACCCAATATAACTTTTGGTTATATCAACTTGGTTTTAATTATTTTTTACTTACACATAGCCGCTATATTCTGCGCATCAGATTAGAGCGTTTTTATAAAATTGTTTAGGGGTGTTACAAACGTGCAATATTTACCTATCTTTACCAAACTCGACAACAAACCTGTATTGGTTGTTGGCGGTGGAGAGGTCGCATTACGCAAGTGCCGCGCGTTTTTAAAAGCCCGTGCAGATGTCACCTTAGTGGCACCTTGGTTTTGTGACGAGTTAAAAGAACACGCACAACACAACGAAGTCACCCTAATAGACGCCTACTTTGACGAGTCGCACCTAAACGGAAAAATGCTAGTTATTGCTGCAACCGACCGAGACGAAGTGAACAACACAGTGTTTGAGCTTGCCAATGCACGCAATGTGTTTGTAAACGTGGTTGATGACCAACCTAAATGCACGTTTATATTCCCTTCAATTGTTGACCGTAATCCTATTACAATTGCTATTTCGAGTGCGGGCACAGCTCCTGTACTGGCACGCCGTTTACGCGAAAAGTTAGAAACATTAATACCACAACATATTGGCCCACTTGCCACACTGGTGGGTGGCTTTAGAGATAAAGTAAAACAGCGCTTTAAGCACTTTTCAGACCGCCGCCAATTTTGGGAAGGCGTGTTCGACTCATCGGTTGTAAGTAAAGTACAAACCGGCGACACCCAAGGCGCAGAGCAACAACTTGAACAAATGCTAGATGCAAAAGCCGAGCCCGAAGGCGAAGTTTATGTGGTAGGTGCCGGCCCTGGCGACCCAGAACTTTTAACCCTTAAAGCGCTGCAACTTATGCAACAGGCCGATGTCGTTGTATATGACTTTTTAGTGTCTGACGAAATTATGGAGCTGGTTCGCCGTGATGCCGACCTAATTTGTGTAGGTAAACGCTTAGGCGATCACAGTGTTGTTCAAGACGACACCAATCAAATGCTGGTCGACCTCGCTAAACAAGGCAAAAAAGTGTGCCGAATTAAAGGGGGCGATCCCTTTATTTATGGCCGCGGCGGCGAAGAGGTACAAGTATTAGCTGCCAACAACGTAAATTACCAAATAGTACCGGGAATTACAGCTGCAGCAGGGTGTAGCGCGTATGCAGGTATTCCGCTTACGCATCGCGATCATGCTCAGGCTATTCAATTTGTAACTGGGCATTGTAAAAAAGACGGCCAAGAACTTGATTGGCAATCGCTCGCTAAGCCAAATCAAACGCTTGCTATATACATGGGCGTTATTAAGTCGCCTCACATTCAGGCTGAGCTATTGCAACATGGCCGTAAAGCCGATACACCAGTTGCCGTAATCGAAAATGGTACACGTAAAAACCAACGTGTAGTCACAGGCCAATTAGGTGACCTTGCCGATTTAATTGAGCGCAACAGCATTGTATCGCCAGCTTTACTTATTATTGGTGAAGTAGCCGCCTTGCACTCGCAACTTGCATGGTTTGGGCAAAACAACCAAACAAGTAGCTATGCGCAACCGTTAACCGATATAGCAAATTAGTAACCAAATTTAACTTTATAACTTTTAATCATTTTAGTAGGACGACTAACAATGGCTTTAACTCATCTTCAGCAACTTGAAGCTGAAAGTATCAAAATCATGCGCGAAGTCGCCGCTGAGTTTGAGAACCCAGTAATGCTTTACTCAATTGGTAAAGACTCGTCGGTACTTTTGCATTTAGCGCGTAAAGCGTTTTACCCTGCAAAAATTCCGTTTCCGTTATTACACGTTGACACCGACTGGAAGTTTCGTGAAATGATTGAATTTCGCGACCGCATAGCAAAAGAGTACGACTTTGATCTACTGGTACACAAAAACCCAGAAGGCTTGGCAATGGGCGTTGGCCCCTTTACTCATGGCTCGGGTAAACATACCGACATAATGAAAACCCAAGGGTTAAAGCAAGCACTTAATAAATACGGTTTTGATGCGGCCTTTGGTGGCGCACGCCGCGACGAAGAAAAATCACGTGCAAAAGAACGTGTGTACTCGTTCCGCGACAAACACCACCGTTGGGATCCAAAAAATCAGCGTCCAGAGCTTTGGAACACTTACAACAGCCAAGTAAACCCTGGCGAAAGTATTCGTGTATTCCCACTTTCTAACTGGACTGAGCTTGATATTTGGCAATACATTTATCAAGAAAATATCGAAATGGTACCACTTTACTTAGCTAAAGAGCGCCCAGTAGTTGAACGTGACGGCACACTTATCATGGTTGATGACGAACGTATGCCACTTGAAGAAGGCGAAGTACCACAAATGAAATCGGTCCGTTTTCGTACTTTAGGCTGTTACCCACTAACCGGTGCCGTTGAATCTACAGCCAGTACATTAACCGAAATTATTGAAGAAATGCTGCTATCTACGTCATCAGAACGCGAAGGCCGTGTGATTGACCATGACTCAGCAGGCTCAATGGAGAAGAAAAAACGTGAGGGGTATTTCTAATGTCTAGCCAAAATAACGATACATTTAACGAAGTAAAAGAAATAGGCATAGACGCCTACCTAGCACGCCAACAAGACAAAAGCTTATTGCGTATGCTTACCTGTGGCAGCGTAGACGACGGTAAATCAACACTGATTGGCCGCCTGTTACACGACAGCCACCAAATTTATGAAGATCAGTTAGCTGCACTTCACAAAGACAACGAAAAAGTAGGTAATGCAGGTGAAGATCTTGACCTTGCGCTACTCGTAGATGGACTTCAAGCTGAACGCGAACAAGGCATTACCATTGACGTAGCGTACCGCTATTTTTCAACGGCTAAACGTAAATTTATTATTGCCGACACCCCTGGGCATGAGCAATACACGCGCAACATGGTAACGGGTGCATCAACTAGCGATGTTGCCATTATTTTGGTTGATGCGCGTTACGGCGTGCAAGTACAAACCAAGCGCCATAGCTTTATTTGTGACTCGCTAGGCATTAAACAGTTTGTTGTAGCCATTAACAAAATGGATATTGTTGATTTTGACGAAACCGTATATGAACGCATTAAAGCCGATTACCTTAAATTTGCCGAACAGCTAAACGTATCAAACATTAAGTTTGTACCTATGTCGGCGCTTAAAGGCGACAACGTAGTAACGCGTTCTGCGCATACACCTTACTACACCGACAAGCCACTGCTTGAGCTTTTAGAAGACTCACCTGCAGCCGAAACCGATACTGGTTTTGAAGCGCGTTTACCGGTGCAATATGTAATACGCCCTAACCTAAACTTTCGTGGTTTTCAGGGCACATTAGCGTCGGGCAAGCTACAAGTAGGCGACGCTGTAAAAGTATTACCGTCGGGTAAAACTTCAAGCATTAAAGAAATTGTCACCTTTAATGGCAACCTAGACACAGCAGAAGCAGGCCAAGCAATTACCATTACGCTAAATAGCGAAATAGATATTAGCCGCGGCGACGTAATCGTGCCGGCAAGCTCAACCGCTGCCGTTACTAATCAGCTTCAAGCTAAAATTGTATGGATGCATGAGTCGCCATTAGTGTTAGGTAAAAACTACAACCTAAAACTAGGCAGTAAAAACACGTCAGCGGTAGTTAAAAAGATTGATCACACCATCGATGTGAACACGCTTGAACACGGCACAGCCGATTCACTGCAGCTAAACGAAATAGCAATTGTAACACTTGAACTAACCGAAACTATTTTGGCCGACGAGTACCACAATAACCACGAAACAGGCTCATTCATTCTAATCGATCGTTTGTCTAACCTAACGGTTGCAGCAGGTATGATTGAACACGTACTGCAAAGCGAGCAAAGCAAAGGCGAGTTTAGTGACTTTGAAGTTGAGTTTAATAGCTTAGTACGCAAGCACTTCCCGCATTGGCAAGCGCTTGATATTTCAAAACTGTAAGTTTATTAATGTCTGTTAGGAATAATAAAGCATGGTAGAGCAGCTCGTTTTAACAGGCATAATGCTTACCTTAGTCGGGTGCCTTTTTGGCACCCGCATTAATCCAGCATGGTTATTTGTCAGCGCCATTGGCACCAGCTATTTAGCGGGGCTAATTGACCTAGAAAGCATGCTCGTTAATTACGCAAATCCGTCACTTATTACATTAGTACTATTGGTGTTAGTGTCGATTGCAATCGAAAAAACCACATTAATTCAAAAGCTATCCATGTCGTTATCTAAAGGTAGCTTAGTTAAGTCGGTAACAAAGCTGGGGCTTTCCAGCGCATTTTTATCGTCGTTTACTAATAACACGGCAGTTGTTGCTTCGCTTATTAGTGCAATAAAAGATAACCCCAATCATTCCCCCTCAAAGCTATTATTACCGCTGTCGTACACGGCTATTTTAGGCGGCACCATTACCCTAATTGGTACTTCAACAAACCTAATAGTTAACGGTTTTGCGGTAGATGCCGGCATGCAGCCTTTGGGCTTTTTCGACTTTACCTTGGTAGGTTTGGGGGCGCTTAGTGTTGGCCTTATTACTATTTTGGTCATGCTTAAATACTTACCCGACAACGGTAAGAGCGATCAAGAAGTCGTTCCTTTTTACCTTGAAGGTAAAATACAAACAGGCTCTAAATTAATAGGCCGCACAGTAGAAGAAAACGGCCTACGCGATTTAAAAGACTTGTTCCTCGCTGAAATAATTCGTAATAACGAACGTATATGCGCAGTAACGCCTCAGCAAATTATTCAACAAAACGACATTCTATTATTTGTAGGCGACATCAAATCAGTGCCGCTATTAACCCGTTTTGATGGTTTAAAAGTAGTGCACGACAATCATGAAAAAGACATCGAACATTTAGTTGAAGTGGTCGTAAGCCAGTCGTCTAAATTTATAGGCAAAACAGTAAAAGAAATCCGTTTTCGCGAGCAGTTTCACGCTGCTGTTATTGCTATTCGCCGTGGGCACGACCGCCTTCAAGGCGGTCTTGGCCAAGTGCAATTACAAGCCGGCGATTCACTCATTTTGGCACCCGGTAAAAACTTTTACAGCCTGCCTAATTTAAAGCGTGAGTTTGTGTATATTTCAGGCCTTGATTTACAAACCCACCTTGCCCCCAAACAATCTAATATTGTATTGCTCAGCTTTGCCGGTGTACTGGGTTTAAGTATTTTTGGGGTCGTGCCGTTAGTCAAAGGCTTATTGGTATTACTTATTGGCTTAATGCTCAGCGGCACCATAAAACTTAACGAAATAAAACGTCGCTTTCCGCTTGAGTTACTTGTTGTAGTAGGTAGCGCCATTGGCCTTGCAAAATTAATGATAGGCACAGGGCTTGCCGGGCAAATATCGAGTGCGCTATTTATGGTGCTTGGCGACTTTGGCCCTTACGGCGCATTTATAGCCATATTTTTAATGACCGTACTGTTTACCGAACTGATTACCAATAATGCCGCGGCTGCGTTGTCGTTTCCGGTTGCGTATTCACTTGCCGTTGGCTTTAATGTAGACCCGATCCCCTTTATTATGGCAGTTGCTTTTGGCGCATCGGCAAGTTTTATATCACCATTTGGGTATCAAACAAATTTAATGGTGTATAGCGCGGGTAATTATCGTTTAAAAGATTACATTGTTATGGGCTTGCCCCTTTCTATTATTTATTCAATCACGGTATTAACCCTGATCCCGCAAGTATTTCCGTTTTAATACTGGCGCAAACAGCATAAGAGACACATCACTATGGATGAAAATATAGTTTGGCATAACTACGCAACCACTAAAGCACAACGTAGCGAGCAAAAAAAACATAAGCCGGCTATTTTATGGTTTACCGGTTTTTCAGGCTCAGGTAAAAGCACCGTAGCCAACGCACTCGAAGCGGCGCTTAATCAGCAAGGTGTTCACACTTACCTGCTCGATGGTGACAACGTACGCCACGGTTTATGCAAAGACCTAGGCTTTAGCGACGAAGACCGCATAGAAAACATTCGCCGTGTAGGCGAAACCGCAAAACTGATGACCGACGCAGGCTTGTTAGTGCTCACTGCGTTTATATCGCCTTTTAGAGCTGAACGCGACATGGTGCGTAACTTAGTAGACGACGGTGAGTTTATTGAAGTATTTATAGATACCCCGCTAGATGTATGCGAAAGCCGCGATCCAAAAGGGCTATACAAAAAAGCACGCGCAGGTGAAATAAAACACTTTACTGGGATCGACTCAAACTACGAAGTCCCCACCCAGCCTGAAATAATTTTAGATACCAGTAAAAACACCCTAGACCAATCGGTTGCCCAACTGATAACGTATCTAAAACAAACGCACATAATAGGTTAACCCCAATGAACCAAACCGAACTGCTAGAAGAAACCCTCATCCTTGCCCGCACCGCAGGCAAAGCCATTATGGGGATTTACGAAAAGGACTTTAACGTTGAATACAAAGCCGATGAAAGCCCAGTAACCGACGCCGATTTAGCAGCTCATAAGATCATTGTAGCGGGGCTACTACAGCTTACGCCCGACATACCTATTCTTAGTGAAGAAAACGCCGACATAAACTGGGCTATTCGCCAAACGTGGAAAAGCTACTGGTTAGTCGACCCAATCGACGGCACTAAAGAGTTTATTAAAAAGAACGGCGAATTTACTGTAAACATAGCCCTAATCGAAAACGGAAAACCGGTACTCGCCGTTGTCGATGCCCCTGCACTTGGCGTATCGTACCTCGCTGCTGACGCCATTGGCGCGTTTAAAGACAAAGGCGATGAGCGTATAGAGCTTAAAGTAACCACTAAGCCTAATAAAGGGCTAATACGCGTTGTAGGTAGCCGCTCGCACCCATCTCCCGATTTAGCCGAGTTTGTAAAACGCTTCGATGACGTTGAAATGGTATCAAAAGGCAGCTCACTAAAACTGTGTTTAGTTGCCGAAGGCAGCGCCGATATTTACCCGCGCTTAGGCCCAACCTGTGAATGGGATACCGGCGCAGGCCATGCAATCGCCGAAATAGCCGGTGCTAAAGTGACTAAGCTTGATGGCAGCCCACTTATTTACAACACCAAAGATGAATACTTGAATCCGTATTTTGTGGTGAGTGCGATAGAAGAATAAGCGCAGTTTTGAGTGGTTAGCTATCAGTTGTCAGCAAGGCAAGTGATAGCTTTTACTATGAAAGTTGCTCAGTGAGTATAAAGTAAAATGCTTAGTAACGCTTAAGTTATTTATTATGTAAAAGCTAACTTAATAAGCGCACTAAAGCACAGCAAAGTTATAAACAAACCAAGCAATAAAATAACCTTTTCCTTTCGGGTTTGCTCAGGTTTTTGGGCAAATACAAAAACAGTTCGGTAAAGCGTACTAGGCACTATTAAAACCAAGCCAATAAACGCAGGAAACACACCTAATATAAAACCAAATGCAAAACCTGAATTTTCCATTTGGCCAAATATAGCGCTAAACCCAAACCAAATAATAGCAACTGCAAAAAACGCAACGCCCACTGAAATCGATAAAAGTGCCATTTATTAAATTCCTTTTATTTCATCTCGAAAGAAAAATTAGTTTAACGATTCTGAAACAGCTATCTCTGCATCTATAATCGCTCGATGCGCCTTTAAACCAATATTACTAGAATAAAAGTCAGCAGCAATTTTTAACTCTTGTGCAGTTAATAATGAAGTAAGTTTGCTTTTAAAAATAATTTTAGCTGCGTTGACATTAATTGGGTCAGCCATAACTGTTGAAGGCATTGACTCAATGAAGGCCCGCTTTTGGCTTTCGGGTAAATCCCTTAGTATTTCTGAAAGTATCTTTTCAGGACTAATATTCACTTCTCCCCCAAATGAACTTAAGATCTCTTCCATTTTTAGTGCTGCATAGAGTCGTTCAAATTCAACGTTTGAATCTATCTTATGAGTTGAAGTGCAAGCACAGGCTAGAAAAATAAATAATAATAACAATACTTTGCTCATAATAACCATATAATTTATAGCTTTGAGTGGAAGTAAAACACTGATCATAACTCTTTTTTTGTACACTTAATTTATATTCAGCAATAAAAGCACTATCCCTCCAACAAACAGCACAAAATAAATCTTAACGTGCCAGTTTTTTGAATAGTTTTCTTTATACTCTGTGAGCATTTTATCAATATCGCTAGATGTGAATTCATAGCCACATCTATAACAGGTTGCCATGCCTTTTTTAATATGAGCTTTGCACTTAACACATTTATAAATATACGTAAGTCGGTCTATATTGAGATAAGGATATCCGTTATCTTTATTTTTCATCCTGCTGACACCTAATAATATAAAGAGCTACTGGGCAAGTATGCTTTTTAAGGGATAAAGAAAGTAAAATAGGTGCACGCACCAATACCTATAATCAGCATAAAGAGCCGCTTTATTAAATTACCTTCAGTAGGAGGAATTTCCTCACCGGTATATGGTGCATAAATACTTCTATTTAATATAAATGCATAGATATATCTATAACAAAAGAAAAATACAAACACACAAAACAACAACTTTTCTACTGACTCAAAACCTATGAAAAAAGCAGCTCCTAACATAAACCATACTATGCCGAGCAATATAACAATGGCTTTCTTTTTATCCATACTGACTGCCTTTATTTTTTCTTTAAGTTCTTTATTTATAAAATTTAATAGGTGTTTTAGTTAACATATTTGGACGTGTTGAAGCCTGTGAAAATCTAAGTAAGGTTTTTAACCTTTATTAAATTGCGTTGTTAGCGATGGAATTTATAGTCGGTAACCCTAATTTTTTGGCTATTGCTGCAAATTGAGCTTTTGTGTATGGCCCATAAACAAACTCCTTGTGTTCAGCAAACTTGTTATCTTTGATTTTATCAATATAGTAAAAAGCACAAGTTTTATGCGGACAAGCATAAACCGAAATATATTGCTCGTTTGACTTAATATTTATTGGTTCATCCAGTCGCCCAATATATGCGCCCTGACCAAGGCTGTAACCTAACCTTTTGGTACCGTCAATGTAATACACTTTATAAGGTTGCTCCTTCCAAATTGGAGAACACCCACTAAGAAGTAATGATATTAAAACTAAAAATGTTCTCACACACTTCCCTGCATTCTAGTAACTTGCTCAAATTACACCCTTATAGTTAACATGAGCGTGTTCTTATTTTGTGTACATCTATTAGTAACAAACTGTGTAAGTGATTGCCAATTATAAAATTATATTAATCGAGGTATTTTACTATGTGTAAAAGAGTGCGGCATGAAGCAATACAGTGTTTTTAGCTAAAGGATAAAGGCAAAAGAATGACCGTTTCCAATCAACAAGTGATGGCTATTATACGTTTTTAAGACTTGCCATTAATTGAACGCTTTTTAAGAGCTACGACCTTTATCGGTTTTGCTGGGCGATAAACGCAAGCGAGTGCTGGTTGAATAAGTCTGGGCGCTCTACGTTACAAACATGGCCGCAATGGTGAATAGTTTGCAGTACGCTATTTTTGTGGCGCTTTACCATTTCTTTAACTGGGCCAAGGAACATATGATCTTCTTTACCCATAATGTAAAGGATGGGTATATCAATGTCTTTTTCTTTGAAGTACTGCATTAAGGGGTTTACGTCCATGGCCAATTTAAACCATTTTATAAACTCTTTTTGGCACAAGCGCTTTGCTTCACGAACAAACAAAAGCCGAGATTCTTTATGGCGCTTTTTCGGCATCATAATAAAAGCAAATAAACGATACAGCCACATATACGGCAAGAAGTGTTTAAACGTATTACCTAAATACACCAAGGTATTACTGCGAGTATTAAAACGAGTCACCGCGCCACCTAGCACCATGCTAGAAACATATTGCGGCGCAATTTCAGCAATATTACGAATAAGAATGGTGCCTAATGAAATACCAACAAAATGTGCGCTGGGGATATTGTTATGATCTAACACATCGATGATGTCTTTAGAGACCTTATTAAACGAATAATTATTATCTACAAAGTTTTGCACTAAGTTATTCGATTTACCGTGACCACGAAGATCGAGCAGCAATACATTATATTCTTTTTTATAGGCTTTAAGCTGACGGAACCAAATTGCCGAACTCCCCCCTGCACCATGGACAAATACAACCCATGTTTTACTGGTTTCATGCGGAAAAATAGTATGAAAAAGAATGTCTGTGCTCATTGCAGTTAGCGGCCTATTTACTTCATTTGGCATATTTAATTGTTAGAAGTATAACGGAGTTTAATAAAAATCGCTTATGAAGTTCAGAACAATCACTCCCACTTAACAACTTTTCGGGGCAGGTTTTGGTTTTTAAAGAAAAACAAATAATAACGCCCTACTCTTACTGACAACGTATTTGAGGCGCTTGACCATGAAAATTTAAGTATAGCTTTTTTAGTTTGTCGGGAACGAGTGGCCAACCCATTTCAATTCCAATAGGGGTCGCTTTCCAAAACAAGTGCTCAACATAATAGGTATCTATGTAATCAAACTCGGTAGGACTTGCAGTGTCTAGTTTTAGACCCATGTATGACAAATGCTTTAGGGCGTCGGCGTTTTTATGTTCGTTGAATGCAAACGTTGTTAAATTTGCGAACTCCTCCATACGAAAAGCGAATTCACATTCTTCGTGTTTATCCATTAGCGGTATGACGTCTGGAAACTTAGATTGTATATCCTCAATAAATTGTCTTATTTCTTGGTCTGCCATATATTCCCTGTTAATACGTAGTCATTAAAATGCCGGTGTAAAATGTAAGCTAAATAAGGTTTAAGATACTTATATTAAAGCCAAAGAAAGCCTATCAATTTTAATTTACTTGCCTTTGTTCAAAGCATATATCGCCATTAATAGTGTCTTAGATTGAATAGAATTTTCTAGCTCTTCAGTTTCATCTAGACTAGAGACAGTAGAAATATAACCTTTAAAAATAACATTATCACCCACCTCAACTACCTCTTTACCTTGAGCTTTTACAAAACTCGTTACCCAAATATTGTTGATAGATGGAGTTTTTAAATCCAACAAGTACAAGTTATTGTTGTTTACTGTAATATGTTCTAATACTGTTCCCCCTAAAGCTGTTGCCTCTCCTTCATATTTTGCGTTTAACTCCCCATTATGAAATGGATTCTCATTAGCTTGATTTGCATACTTTCCAGCAAATGCTTGAATAGGCGTTAAAAACAATAAAATTAATAAATACTTTATCATTGGTTTATTCCTTAGTCGGGGTGTTTCTTGTTATGGGTTATAGATGTAAGTCATAGCGAGAGGCACAACCCTGTTATTTATTATTTTGTTAGCGACCCACAACACCTGTAATCCAATTGTAGTAACTAGATATTCTAGTTTGATAAGCAGTTGTACCATATAAACCGCCTTTAAATGCCGAAATATCTCCAGTTGCAAATTGCCAACTAGACAATCCCACTAGGGAGGGCTCACCGCTTTGATAAATGATAGAGGCGCCCCCGCTATCTCCAGAACCATGCATCCCTTCTAGAGGGAGCGCGTTGCGCGGTGAGTCAAATTTGAATGTCAGCCATTTGCCATTTGCGCTTTCTACAACATTTTGAAATTTATTTGGCTGATATAAATATTTAGTATCTAAATTTTCACCTGATAATCCATTTCCCATAGCACCTTTACCGAATACAGTTATGACTTTGCCTTTTTCGTCAGATTTTGAATAAATTGAAATTGGCTTAATGTCTAAAACAGGGCTGGATAGTTTTATTAAAGCAATATCACTGCTTGATTCCAAAACTTGCATAAGCGGCGCTAAGTCGCCACTAAGTATATTGTTGCTAGGTTTTACATATTCCGGATGGATATATACTTTTTCAATTTCATATTGTTTCGAACCGACGTTTAGCTTAGACCCTGCATAGTCGTGAAAGATAGTATGCGCTACTGTGACTACCCATTTTTCAGCAATAAGGACTCCATGGCCTTCCTGCGGCATATCGACAATATATTCTGGTATTTTTTCAACATGATAACTGTCTATTGGAACATCATGTCTCATGACCACTGCATAGGAACCGATGCAGTAAAAGGCTAATGCTATAAAAATGAAAAGTTTCATATCACTCCACAGTATAAATTGAGTAGATAACATTTTAACAAAAGAACACTTTCACCATTTTTGTATGAAAACATCCTTATTTTATGAACATCTATTAATAACAAACCGTGAAAGTGTTTGCCAATTATAAATATTATATTTTAGCGAGTTATTTTACTGTGTAGAAAATAGTAAAGGGTGTCATTACTACATTTTTAAACACCTTGTGCTGGCTTTGTTTACTTTTACACCGCTGTTTCGTATTCATGACACTTGGGGGCTATTTTAACGCAGTTAATTACCGCTCTAGGGCGCTAAAAACATGAAAAAGTGGGCTAAAAACTATATCCTTTGGCGCGGTTATTATTATAAATAATGGACGGGCACACACACATGACAACACCTTTAGATGCAACGCATTCAAATGCATCAACACACACGCATTCAAGTGCAAATTCAAGCGCTAAATCTAAATGGAACCTGCATGATACGCAGTGGACCTTAAGCCTTTTTGGTACCGCCGTTGGTGCGGGTATTTTATTTTTACCTATTAACATTGGAATTGGCGGTTTTTGGCCGCTGATTATTATGGCGTGTTTAGCGTTTCCGATGACCTTTTTAGCCCACCGTGGTTTAGCCCGCTTTGTATTATCGTCTAAAAATAAGCATGCCGATTTTACCGATGTAGTTGAAGAACACTTTGGCGTTAATGCTGGGCGATTAATTTCGTTGTTGTACTTTTTATCTATATTCCCCATTTTGCTTATTTACGGTGTGGGCTTAACCAACACAGTAGACAGCTTTATGGTAAACCAGCTGGGTATGGAATCGCCGCCGCGCGTGGTACTTTCGGGTATTTTGGTAGCCGGTATGATAAGCCTTATGATGGGTGGCGAGCGCTTAATGCTGCGCGCGTTTTCTATTTTGGTGTACCCGCTTGTAGGTATTTTGTTTTTTTTATCCTTGTATTTAATCCCTAGCTGGCAAATGCCAGACATGAGTCTACCTGAAGTGAGTAACTTTGGTAAAACGTTGTGGTTATCTATTCCTATTATTGTGTTTTCGTTTAGCCATGCAGCGGCTATTTCAAGCTTTGTGCATGTACAACGCGAACACTATGATGACCTTGCTGCACGCAAATCAGAAGCCATTTTAAAGCGCACAAGCTTACTGTTAATTGTGTTTGTATTGCTGTTTGTATTTTCGTGCGTACTGTCGTTAACAGGTGAGCAAATGGCACAAGCAAAAGCTGATAATGTATCGGTTTTATCGTACCTTGCTAACATTACCCATAACTCGTTTATTGCAACGCTTGGGCCTTTAGTTGCTTTTATTGCCATTACGTCGTCGTTTTTAGGTCACTTTTTAGGAGCCCGCGAAAGCTTTACAGGCTTGGTAACTAAGCAAACACAGCTTGGTGCTAAAACGGTAGATAAAATTGGCGTAGTTATTATGTTTTTTGCCATTTGGTTTTGTGCAGTTAAAAACCCAAGTATACTCGATATGATGGATCAGCTGTCGGGCCCTATTATTGCCATGATATTATTTATTATGCCTATGATTGCAGTTTATAAAGTACCGGCTCTGCATAAGTATCGTAACCGTTTAAGCACATTGTTTGTATTAGCGGTGGGTGCGCTTGCGGTATTTGCACTTATTTACAGCATGATTAAATAACACCCCTATTCATGCTAAAGCCCAGCGAGTTAGCTGGGCTTTTTTGTGTGCTGTTTGTCTCAAATTGTTTTTTTATGGCTGCTATTAAGGCATGTTATAAATTAACTAGCCTAAAAATAAAACAATTATGCACCTTACAAAACAACACCTACTTTGCGTAAGCTTACTTACCACGCTTTTTTTAAGCCCCTTTGTTAAAGCCGATGGCGTGCCTGCTATTTTATCAATGAAAGAACGCGCAGCGTTTATAGATAACATAACCGAGCTTAGGGTAAACACATTAATGCCCAGCCTAATGAAGCAACACAACATTGATATGTGGCTGCTTATTAGCCGCGAATACAACGAAGACCCCATATTAAAAACCATGCTGCCAGCAACTTGGCTATCGGCAAGGCGTACCACTATTTTGCTCTTTGCCTTAAATGAGCAAGGCAATGTGGATGCTTACGCTATTGCGCCCTATAAAATAGGTAACGTATTTACAAAAGGCTGGGACAAAAAGGCGCAGCCAAACCAGTGGCAAGCATTGAACGACATTATTGAGCGCTATAAACCAAATAATATTGCACTTAATACGTCTACCGATTGGGGGCATGCTGACGGTTTAGTGCTGGGCGATTACAATACCTTAATGGCCAACTTACCCAGTGCTTATAAAAATAAAATAATCTCGGCCGAGCCTTTGGCAGTTGCCTGGTTAGAGCAGCGTATTCCTCAAGAAATAGACATGTATAAACACATTATTGCTATTGCGCACGCTATTATTGCTGAGGGTTTTTCAAGCAAAGTAATTACGGTAGGAAAAACAACCAGCGACGATTTAGTGTGGTGGTTTAGAGAGCGCGTAAAAGAGTTAAAACTACAAACATGGTTTCACCCAAGTATTGCAATACAACGCGCCGACAGCCAATCGTTCGACCACGAAGACAGCTTTACGAATGGTTACGCCGATAACGTTATTCAAGCGGGTGACTTACTGCATGTCGATTTTGGCATTACGTACTTACGCTTAAATACCGACACCCAACAACATGCCTATGTTTTAAAACCTGGCGAAACAGACGCGCCAGCTTACCTTGTTAATGCACTTAAAAAGGGCAATAAACTCCAAGACATTTTTACTGCTGAATTTAGCGAAGGTAAAACGGGTAATCAGGTATTAAAAGCCGCTCGCGAAAAAGCCATTGCTCAAGGTTTAAAACCCACTATTTATACGCACCCGCTTGGCTATCATGGTCATGCCGCGGGCACTACACTTGGCATGTGGGATTCACAACAAGGTGTGCCCGGCGATGGCGACTACCCATTGCATTTAAATACCGCTTATTCTATTGAGCTTAACAATGCAGTGTTTATAAAACCATGGAATAAAGAAATACGCATAATGCTAGAAGAAGACGCTATTTTTGATAAAACCGGCGTGTGGTACTTAAACGGCCGACAAACCGAGTTGTTACTTGTTAAATAACCTGAACTCTGATGTAAGTAATTTATAGGTATATTTATTAACGCATACAAAAACGGCGCTCAATGAGCGCCGTTTTTATTTAACTAACGTGACTGTTATTCAGTTTCTGGCAGGTTACGACCATAGAATATTTCTTGCATTTCACGGTTTAGCTTAGAGCGAATTTCTTCTTCTTCATCATCCGATAAATCAGTTGTAGAAAGACCAAACAAGTAAGTGTTTAGATCGGTTTCTTTTAACATCATTTTGGTATGAAACAGATTTTCTTGATACACGTTTACGTCCATCATTTGGTACGCTTCTTTGGTATCGTCTGTCATGAAGTTTTGGATAGAGTTAATTGCGTGGTCAATGTAGTGCTTAACGCCGTTTACGTCGCGAGTAAAACCACGAACACGGTAGTCAATTGTTACCACGTCAGACTCTAAACTATGAATTAAAAAGTTTAGCGCTTTAAGTGGCGAAATAATGCCACACGTAGATACTTCAATATCAGCACGGAATGTACAAATACCATCATCAGGGTGAGCTTCTGGGTATGTGTGTACACAAATGTGGCTTTTATCTAGGTGTGCAACCACTGAATCAGGGAGTGGCCCTGGCGCTTCGTCAGCATCGTAATTTTGCTGCTCTTCTACTGGCTCTTCCGAAACCAAAATAGTCACACTGGCGCCTTGCGGTTCATAATCTTGGCGTGCAACATTTAAAATATTGGCACCAATAATATCAACAACTTCACCTAAAATGTCGGTTAGTCTATCTGCACTGTACTGCTCATCGATATATTCAATATATTCTTTACGTTGTTGCTCGGTTTTTGCGTAGCAAATATCGTAAATACTAAAGCTTAAACTTTTGGTTAAATTGTTAAAGCCATGAAGTTTAAGTTTATCGAAGGGTTTGTTCATAATAAACCAACCTATAAATTAGTGAAATCTGCACCTGCAGAATGAAAAGTTCGCGGATTTTATACGAATTTTCCTCGTGGAAAAAGCGTTATTTTACCTGTTCTTGCACAACTTCATGACTGTGAGTAATTTCTACTGTTTTATCAAGCATTAATGCAACAGAACAATACTTTTCAGCAGACAAAGAAACAGCGCGTGCAAGGTGTTTTTCAGACACGTTTTTGCCTGTAACAACAAAATGTAAATTGATTTTAGTAAATACGCGAGGAGCCGTTTCAGCGCGTTCAGCACTCAATTGTACTTGAACGTCTGAAAAGTCTTGTTTAGCTTTTTTTAAAATACCCACAACGTCAACCGATGAACAACAGCCAACCGACATCAACACCATTTCCATTGGGCTAGGTGCCGCACTATCGCTACCGGTATCAAATACTACGTTGTGATTAGAATTAGAACGACCTACGAACGTGTCGCCTTCGACCCACTTTACATTTGCTTGCATGTTTTTATCTCAAAAATATTTTTGTTGATTGTAAGCAAGTTGGCCGCAGTTGCAAACGAAAATGCGATACTCGGCACTATAAATTGAGGCTTAATACTGCTGCGAAACAGCGCTGTCGAAGAGATTTTTAATTAAGCTGGCAAATTCGTCAATAAACTCATGTTGCTCAACCGTAACAGGCTGTGACGTAATGCTGCTAAGCACTTCTTGTAAATCGTAAACAATGCCATCAACCTCGCGTACAATTAAGCTGCGCTGTTCTGTGTTGAGGTTTGTGTGCTGTTCACAAATTAGCATAACGTTTTCGGCAATAACATCCTCTATGAGTTCCATTACCGTTGGAGCGCCTGGTTTTATTACACCTGGCTTCTCAAACAATGCTAAATTTTGAGTTAGATACATGATTAAATCATCGTACCCTTGCCTATCTAAAACCATGATATTCACCACCTAATAATATTACTTACGCTGATTTAAGCAGAAAGCGCTGTTGATTGCTAGCTTTGTGATTTAAGCATATAAAAAAAGCAGCCGAAGCTGCTTTTATACTCATTAAGGAGTGCTTAATCTATTTTTAAGCCTGGGCTTAATGTTGCTGGCATGGCTACTTTTTCAAGCTCTACTGAAGCTACAGGGTATGCACAGTAGTCGGCTGCGTAGTACGCGCTTGCTCTGTGATTGCCTGATGCGCCAATACCACCAAATGGTGCAGCGCTAGACGCACCTGTAATTGGGCGGTTCCAGTTAACAATACCAGCACGAATACGACGTAAAAAGTGGTCGTAATCAGCTTGGCTGTCACTGAGTAAGCCTGCTGATAAACCAAAGCTTGTGTCGTTTGCTTTATCAATTGCGCTGTCAAAGTCGTCAAAGCGGAATACTTTTAAAAGTGGGCCAAAATGCTCTTCGTCTGGGAAGTCGCCAATTGCTGAACACTCAATAATACCTGGCGTTACAAAGCCCGTATTCGCTGTGTGCTCAAGCTCTACAAGTACCTTACCGCCAAGTTCAACTAGCTCGCTTTGTGCTTTAACCATGCCTGCTGCCGCCGCTGATGAGATCATAGAGCCCATAAATGGCTGTTCTGCATCGTCGTAGTTACCTACTTTAATGGCTTTAGTTGCAGTAATTAGGCGCTCTAAAATTGCATCGCCTTTGCTACCTTTAGGTAAAAATAACTTACGAGCACAGGTACAACGCTGGCCGCTTGAAATAAACGCTGATTGAATAATATCGTGTACAACTGCTTTGGTATCTTCAACGTCGGTGATAATAAGTGGGTTATTGCCACCCATTTCAAGCGCTAAAATTTTACCCGGCTGACCTGCAAACTGTTCATGTAAAATATGACCAGTGCGTGAAGAACCAGTAAAGAATAAACCATCAATACCTTTGTGAGCGGCAAGGGCTTTACCCGTTTCTACTTCACCTTGAACAAGGTTAATGACGCCAGCTGGTAAACCCGCTTTTTCCCATAGTTTAAGGGTAAGCTCAGCCACTTTTGGTGTTAGCTCTGATGGTTTAAACACAACCGTGTTACCCGCTAATAACGCTGGCACAATATGGCCGTTTGGTAAGTGACCCGGAAAATTATATGGGCCAAATACCGCTACAACACCGTGCGGCTTATGACGGATCATGGCGCGCCCTAGTGGCATTGCGTTTTCTACGTCGCCTGTGCGCTCTAAAAATGCTTTTTCAGAAATGGCAATTTTACCAACCATAGCGCCCGCTTCAGTGCGCGTTTCCCATAGTGGCTTACCAGTTTCTTGAGCAATAGTAATTGCAAGCTCTTCGCTGTTTTCTTTTAATTGTGCTGCGAACGCTTTTACTATTTCTAGGCGCTCAGTAAAGCTTTTGTCTGCCCATGCGTAAAACGCTTCACGCGCAGCGCTAACGGCAGCATCAACTTGCTCAGCCGTCGCTGACGATGCTTGCCAAATAACGTCGTTATTTGCTGGGTTTACTGAGTTAAATTCTGTGCCTTGGCCTTGTGACCATTGACCATTAATAAATTGTGCAGGATGAGTCATATACTTTCTCCTAAATTAAACTGGGGTTGCGCTAACAGTATCGCCTGTTTGTAGCTGCAGGGCGTCGGCGACTTGCTGCGATAACACAACGGTTTTAGCGCGTTCGTCGAAACTCATTGGTGTAACGGTCGCTCTAAAGTTTTCAAGCTTGTCGTTTGCTAACAACACCATGGTGTCGCCCGTTTGCTCACCAATTTCAACAATAAAATCGTGTGAGTTACGTACTGTAGCAATATTATCTACTTTTGCTTCAACTGTTGGGCCTGCGTCAAAAATATCAACGTAGCCGTTAAACGTGAAGCCTTCACTTTTTAATAATTCAATCGCTGGGCGTGTATTGTTGTGAACTTGACCGATTACCGCTTGCGCATCTTTACTGAGTAAATTGACGTAAATTGGGTATTTAGGCATAAGTTCAGCAATAAACACTTTTTGGCCTATACCGGTTAAGTAGTCAGCTGTTGGAAAGTCCATTGAGAAAAAATGTTCTTCTAACCATTTCCAAAACGGGCTATTACCGTTTTCGTCAGACACACCGCGCATTTCTGCAATAACGGTTTCTGCAAAACGCGCTTGGTGTTGTTTAATAAACATAAAGCGTGCTTTAGACAGTAGTTTGCCATTACAGTTTTTGCGATAGCCGTCTTTTAAAAATAGCGTACATAATTCTGTTGCACCGGTGTAGTCGTTACATAGCGTTAAAATATCGACTGCTTTGTAAACGTCTAGTGTGCGCGAAGAATGAATCACTTTACTTAAATGGTAATGATAGAACGCATCATCTAGGCCTACAGCAGCTTCTATTGCTGAAGTACCTACTACTTCACCTGTTTCGCTATCTTCAAGAACAAACAAGTAGCCTTCGTCACCGGGTTGTGACGTTTGTTTAGCAAATGAGCTTACTGAATGGTCAATCTTCTTTTGTAATAGCTCTTCGTTTAAAGGCAAAGATGTAAAACCATGGCCCGATTCATGGGCAATTGTCAGTAATGCTGAATAATCATTTTGCTGGATTGGGCGAAGGATCATCATGAGTCCGCTTGCTCCCTTATCAATAACGGTAAATAGGATTCATAGGGCAAACAATGTTTGCCCTCGATAGATTGGCTAAAACAGCTTATGCGTTTACTACGCTTGCTACTGCTTTTTCAAAACGTGCCATACCTTCACGAATATCCGCTTCTGGGATAACAAGAGAGGGTGTAAAACGAACAACATCAGCACCTGCTACTAACGACATGAGGCCTTGTTCAGTACCGGCTACTAATAACTCTTTAGCACGGCCTTTGTATTGCTCATTTACTACGGCGCCAATTAATAAACCTTTACCGCGAATTTCGCTAAATACGTTGTATTTTTCGTTTACCGCTGCAAGTAGCTCGTTAAATAGGGCTGCTTTTTCTTTTACACCAGCAAGTACTTCGGGTGTGTTAACAGTATCAAATGCGGCTTCTGCAACAGCACATGCAAGCGGGTTTCCGCCGTAAGTAGAACCATGAGTACCTACTTTAAGGTGCTGTGCAATATCAGTAGTTGTGATCATAGCGCCAATTGGAAAACCGCCACCTAATGCTTTAGCTGAAGTTAAAATATCAGGTACTACGTTTAAACCTTGGTATGCGTATAAGTCGCCTGTACGGCCAACACCGGTTTGCACTTCATCAAAAATAAGCAGGGCGTTGTGTTTAGTACATAAATCGCGAACTTGTTGAGCAAACTCGTCAGTTGGCGAAACAATACCGCCTTCACCTTGCAGTGGTTCCATCATTACTGCACACGTTTGGTCGCTAATTAGCGCTTCAAATGCTGCTAGGTCATTGTAATCACAATGTACGATATCGCCCGGCTTAGGACCAAAACCATCTGAATATGCTGCTTGGCCGCCAACCGTTACAGTAAAGAATGTACGGCCGTGGAAGCCTTTATTAAATGCGATAATTTGTGATTTTTCTGGGCCAAATTTATCAAGTGCAAAACGACGCGCTAATTTAAGTGCGGCTTCGTTTGCTTCTGCACCCGAGTTGGCAAAGTAAACTTTTTCACCAAAAGTTGCATCAACCATTTTTTTAGCTAGGCGAAGCGCCGGCTCATTGGTCATTACATTTGATAGGTGCCAAATTTTTTCGCCCTGTTCTTTTAATGCGCCTACTAATGCAGGGTGACAGTGGCCAAGACAGTTAACAGCAATACCACCAGCAAAGTCGATAAACTCTTTACCTTGTTGATCCCATACGCGAGAGCCTTCGCCTCGAACAGGAATTACGCTTGAAGGTGCGTAGTTAGGAACCATTACGTGATCAAATAATTCGCGATTGACTGTCATTTTATTTCCTCTTAATTGTGATCGACACAAAGCATAAAATAGGTGTTTGGCTAATAATATTAACCAAGCTTTTTAGTACGTTCAGGTATCTGTTTGGTACAAAAAATTGCTTTGTGGTTCAATTTTCAGACGCCCATTATTTCAGAATTAGTGGTAGCTGTCTCGTTAAAAACTTTCATGTAACCCTTGAAAATAAAGGGCTTAAGATATTATTTCATAGATAGTGAATAACTATTTGCATACCCAATTACACAAAATTTTTCACAATTAACCGCATGAGCACTAAGACGTATGAGCTTTTAAGGCTAAATAACAAGGTGAATAAAAAAATAGAAATGAATGAATAGTCGTAAAAAAATTAACAAAAAATTTAATTTTTTAGTCAATTTGAATAGCAAGATTAGTAAAATTGCTTGTTTGGAGGGTTTTTAGTTCCGTTTTAGTGAACTGAAAATACGAAAACCACGATGCGGTTTCGTCAGACTCGATGAGTTGGTGCTCTTTTAAAATTAAGTACTGAGAGTAACAACGCGCTTTTAACATGACCTGCGTTAACGGTAAGGCAGTATCGCCCTTATTTACGCCATTTTGTAGCTGCTCCATCACACCTTTAAATGGCAAATATTTAAAGGCCATTTTGTCGATGACTCGCGCACTGACCTGAATTGACTTATTACACAGCAACGTAGTTAAAAACAAAGGATCGGGCTTTAGCTCCAATAACGCTGTGTGTAGGTCTTTTTGGTTTTCTTGACGCGCTATTTGTACTTTTCGTTGCCATACCTGCTCAAAGGTTTTTAAATATAAACGTACCAGCGTAATACGCCCTACATCTAATAACATACCCAGAGTAAAAGCATGAATGTCGTTTACGTCGTTTAGCTCTGCAATTTTTTGGGCTGCAATAGCGTTGGCCATTGCGCTGTCACGTAGCCGGCGTTTTAGTAACGAAAAAGGCTCGGTGCTGTGTGGCATCCAGTGGCGAACTGCAAACGTGGGAATAACTAACTGTAAGTTATCAAGCCCTATGTAACGCAGAGCAAGTGCTGGGCTATCTACTTTTACTGCGGTATTTTTTTTACTACGCTGGTTTCGGTAATAAGGTAAGTTAACGAGCGTAACCAGCTCTCGTCCAAGCCAACTTAAATCGTTTACTAACGGCTCCAAGCGGCCAACTGAGGCAGACTTTACCGCTAATATATCTAAAATAGTGGCGACACTGTCTTCAATCCCTATCGTGGTTTGAATTACTGCGTCTATATCTTCGAGCTGTTTAAATATGGCTGTTTCTATTACTTTATGAAGCTGTTCGCTGGCTTGTGCACGATACTTATGATGCGCGGTGCTAGTTTGCTTACGCTTTTGTTGCGCTGATACTTCAACCTGCAACAAGGTACGCTGCTTCATAGGCTCGCCGTAATCAATATCTAATGTATGAATAAACCCAATTTGCTGGTGCGCAAAGCTATGACCCAACAGCAAATCGTGTGCTCGTTGGTCAAGTATTTTTGCTGTACGCTGTTGTAATGCAAGTTCGGTCATAATGCTCATTAAATAGTAAGTATTGAATACGTTTAGTATTATTAGACTAGAAGCGAGTTAAAAAGTTATCAAGCAGTTCTAATCCCTGCTCTGTTAAAATAGCCTCAGGATGAAACTGCACCCCTTCAATTGCTAATTCTTTGTGTTGCATTCCCATTATTTCGTCAAACTCATCTTGCGGTGTTTGTGTCCACGCTGTTATTTCAAGCTCGTTGGGTAACGACTGCGCTTTAACCACCAGCGAGTGATAACGACAAACCGTTAACGGATTAGCTAACCCTTTAAAAACACCTTTGTTGGTATGCATTATGGCAGATGTTTTTCCGTGCATTACTTTTTTGGCGCGTACTACATCCCCCCCTAGCGCTTGCGCAATAGTTTGATGCCCCAAACAAATTCCTAAAATAGGGTATTGGCCTTTTAACTGCTCAACAACACTTAACGATATACCAGCTTCATTCGGTGAGCAAGGACCCGGCGAGATAACTATATGTTCTGGATTAAGTTGCTTAATTTGTGCAATGCTCAGCTCGTCATTGCGCTTGACTAATACGTCTTGATCTAATCGCTGAAAGTACTGCACTAAGTTATAAGTAAACGAATCGTAGTTATCGATCATTAAAAGCATGTAATAGAGTACTCAAAAAAGGAGTTATTGGGAGTATTTAAGCCTTTGCATTCTAACCTAAGCCGCGTTAGGTGTCAGTGGTTTGCGGCTATATAAACCGTAATTCCCTCTTTAGGATGAAGTAACGGCTCTTTTTTTGTCCCATTAATTTTATATTTATAGGGTTGAATTACGATCGACCTAGCCCAAGGTTATACTATGAAATGGCTTATTTTCTGTAAGCGTATTTATTTTTATTAAGGAGCGACTATGTTAGGCGAAGACCATTCATTAACAAACGACTTTCCTGAGCACACAAGCACGATTAACACGTTAAATAAAAGTGATGCTGACTTTGCTGATAAAGCTAAACAGTACAATAAGCTAGATAAAGAAATAAGAGTATTAGAATTGGACGGTGCGCCTATTAGCGACGAGCAAATGCACCAGCTAAAACACGACCGCTCTGAATTAAAAGATTGGTTATATCAGCGCTTAATAAGCGCATAGTAAATCTAAAACTCCAAAACAAAAAAGAGTTCGCCCTTTTAAAGTAGTGGACTCTTTGTTTGTCTTCAATGAAACTCTATAGGGTGTATAGCTTAGTGATACACCCTTTAACTCACGCTCATATTGCGTTAGCTATATTGCAAGCTGCAATAACTTTAAATCGAGCGCATCTATTAATTGCTGATTTTTAGTGTCATTTAATGCATCAGCATGAGGGGCTGCAAAACACTCAGCGTCATTATCAAAATACAGCCCTGTTGAATTGCTAAATTCATCGCTTAGCGCAGCACGGCAAAATATATCGGCACCTAACTTTAAATCGCCGCCATTGAGGCCGTATGCGTCTTTAACCATTTGACTACCCAGTAATGACTTAGGATTAACCGATACCACTAATGGACCGCTCTCCTTAAGCTTTAAGCCCATATGACGCGACCACATTGTAATTGCCAATTTGCTTTGTGCGTATGCTGCGTTGTCAGACAAAGCGCTTTGTCCAATCAGCGCATCTAAGTTGACCGTTGCTTGCGCCGCTGACGACACATTCACTATTCGCCCTTGGGTATTAAAAAGCGGCAATAATAAAGTTGTTAATAAATAAGGAGCAAATGTGTTTACTGCAAATCGTGCATCAAGACCGTCTGCAGTTTCTGGGTTCTCAAGTTTAAACACACCGGCATTATTAATCAGTACATCTAAGCGTTTATGATCAGCTGTAATTTGTTTAGCCAAGTTTTGCACCTGCGCCATTTCGCTTAAATCAGCTACGTAGGTTTGTGTACGCGCTTGCGGGTAGTCGTTATCAAGCAAAGTGTGTACGTTTTTAAGCTTTTGCGCGTTACGCCCATGAAGAAGCACAGTATGGCCTTGCGCTAACAGCATTTTAGCTGTTTCAAACCCAATACCATCTGTTGCACCTGTTACTAAAATTGTTTTATTCATACCTGTCTCCATGTTGTGTAGAACATAGCCTACACATTCAACGCTTAATGATGGGGTTATAATAGCATTGCCACTTGTGAGTGATAATTAGGCAGTCATTGAATCTGTATATAGAAAATATTAATAAAGCGATTCAAAACAAATGTGTGTTTTTTAGCCATTTATTTGAATTTTGAACAATTCATAACTATTGTTTTTAAACTTCCTTAATAGTAGTATTTATCATATAAATATATTTTCGAGAAAACACATGAAAGTTTTAGTGACTGGCGGCATGGGTTACATAGGTAGCCATACATGTATTGCATTACATGAGGCGGGGATTACACCTATTATTTACGATAATTTGTCTAATGCGAGCCCTCGTGTGCTTGATCAACTCGAAAAGATTACAGGCACTCGCTTTGAATTCATTTTAGGTGACATTCAAGACGAGCAGCAGTTTAAACTTGCGCTTAAACACACCCAAGCTGAGGCTGTATTTCACTTTGCAGCACTAAAAGCGGTAGGTGAATCAACCGAGCAACCGCTGCGTTATTATCAAAATAATGTATCGGGCACGCTTAGCATGCTTGAAAATATGCAAGATGAAGGTGTTAACCATATTATATTTAGCTCATCGGCCACTGTGTATGGTGAGCCCGACTACTTACCAATAGACGAAAAACACCCAATTCGCGCGACCAACCCTTATGGTTGGACTAAAGTCATGGTTGAACAAGCCATGCAAGACGTATGTAATGCCAACAGCAACTTTATGGGCATAGCACTTCGTTACTTTAACCCTGTAGGCGCACACCCTAGTGGCTTATTAGGCGAAAGCCCAAATGGTATTCCAAATAATTTAATGCCCTTTATTGCCCAAACTGCAGTAGGTAAACGTGAGGTCGTTAATATTTTTGGTGACGACTACGACACCGAAGATGGCACAGGCGTGCGCGACTATATTCACGTTTTAGATTTAGCAAAAGGCCATGTTGCCGCATTTATGCAACACAAAACAGATACCGCCTTTCACGCATATAACTTAGGCACGGGCCAAGGTTATTCAGTGCTTGATATGATCAATGCGTTTAGCGCATCAGCGGGTAAAACAATTCCCTATAAAATTGCACCGCGTCGTGCAGGCGATATTGCATGTAATTACGCCGATGCCACAAAAGCGCAAACCACCCTTAACTGGCACGCAGAACTAACACTTAGCGACATGACCAACGATACATGGCGCTGGCAAACTAATTACCCAAGTGGGTTGGAGAGTTAATATGGCTTTATTAGAAAGCACTCACAGACGTAAAAACCCGCTAACGGGGCGTTGGGTATTAGTATCACCGCATCGGAATAACCGCCCATGGTTAGGCGCAACCGAAGCCGTTAACGAAACGGTTTTGCCAAAGCATGACGAAAGCTGCCCACTTTGCCCAGGTAACACCCGTGCAAATGGCGATAGCAACCCAGATTACAAATACACACATGTATTTAGAAATGATTTTGGTGCGCTGACGCCTAATGCCAGCGAGCAACCACAAAACTTAGAGTCAGACAGCGATTTATTTATTGCTGACGAAGCAAGCGGCGAATGCCGTGTCATTTGTTTTTCGCCAGAGCATAACAAAACACTGCCTGAGCTGGAGCACGATGCTCTGCATGAAGTAGTAAAAACCTGGAAAGACAACTACACAGAACTTGCACAGCAATACGAGTGTGTTCAGGTATTTGAGAATAAAGGTGAGATCATGGGGTGCTCGCAGCCCCACCCGCATGGCCAAGTATGGGCGCATTCGCACCTATCAACCGAAATAGAAGCCGAAGATACACAACAACGCGCTTATTTTGATAAACACGGCACAGCCATGCTTGCCGACTATGTACAAAAAGAACAAGCCGACCAAACTCGTGTCGTATTTGAGAATGAACACTGGCTTGTTCTGGTGCCTTTTTGGGCCGCATGGCCATTTGAAACCTTACTAGTAACTAAAGACAACATTCAAAACTTTAGTCAGTTAACTGATGCACAAACCGATTCACTCGCTCAGGCATTAAAAGTATTAACGACTAAATACGATAATGTATTTAACTGTAGCTTCCCGTACTCTATGGGTTGGCACAATGCACCCGCAAATCGTGGTTCAGATGAGCAACATTGGCGCTTGCATGCACACTTTTACCCGCCACTTCTTCGTTCTGCCACCGTGAAAAAACATATGGTAGGCTACGAAATGTTAGGCGAAAGTCAGCGTGACTTAAGCGCAGAAACAGCCGCTTCTATTTTAAAAGCAGCAAGCACAACATACTATAAAAACACAGCAGGACACACAGATGACGCTTAATGAATTTCAACACCACTTTTTATCACTGTACGGTGCCCCTGCTCAAGGTATTGCGGCTGCACCAGGACGTGTAAACCTAATAGGTGAGTTTACTGACTACAACGATGGTTTTGTATTTCCGTGCTCATTAGAGTTTCGTACTCAAGTGATGTTTAAAGAGCGCGACGATAGCACGATTACCGTGCAGTCATTAAATTACCCAGGCGAGCAAGACCGTTTTAACGTTGACGAACCGATTAGCGAAGGTCAATCGCAATGGGGGAATTATATTCGCGCGGTTGCATTTGTATTAAAACGCGCAGGTCACACTTTACGTGGTGCCGATTTACTTATTAATAGTAACTTACCGCAAGGCAGTGGCTTATCGTCATCGGCTGCATTGGAAGTTGCCGTAGGGGGAATGTTTAACCATATTGCGCAACTTGGTTTAACCGAAGAAAAAATTGCACTACTGGGCCAAGAAGCTGAAAACGACTTTATGCATTGTCAATGTGGCATTATGGATCAGCTTATTTCGGCAAAAGGCGAAAACGGTCATGCTCTTTTAATTGACTGTGAAAACCTAGCAACGAAGTCAGTGAAAGTACCTGATGACTTAAATATTGTTATAGTGAACTCTAACTACCCACGTAAATTAGTAGACAGCGAATACAATCAACGCCGTATTGATTGCGAACAAGCCGCTGAAAAAATGGGAGTTAAAACACTTCGCCAAGCAACAATGGCTAAACTAGATGCTGTTAAAGCACAGCTTAGCGATAACGAATACAAACGTGCACACCATGTAATTAGCGAAAACGACCGCGTTATTGCAGCAACTAAAGCATTGCAAGCCAATGATATGCAGCAACTTCGGCAATTGATGGCTGCATCACACCAATCACTTAAACACGACTTTGAAGTAACCGTACCTGCAACAGATGGCTTAGTTGAAATTTGTAAAGAAGCCATGGGTGAGCGCGGCGCAGTGCGCATGACTGGTGGTGGTTTTGGGGGGGCAATTGTGTGTTTATGTCGCGATGCAGAAGTACCGTTAATTAAAGCAGCCGTTGAAAAACATTACTTTGAACGCTTTAACTTATACGCAGATATTTATGTGTGCTCAGCGGGTTCAGGGTTACAAATAACGTCTTTTTAAAAAATAGGTATCAATATGGCAAAGGTTAACTGGGGTATTATTGGGTGTGGCAATATTGCTCACACCTTTGCTAAAAGCATTGCGCATTCCGCTGATGCTAAGCTTATTGGCGCAGCATCAACTAGCAAGCAGCGCGCAAGCGAGTTTGCCACACACTATTCAATTAAAGGCTATGAGAGCTACCAAGCCCTTATGCAATGCCCAAACATTGACGCAATTTATATTGCAAACACCCACGACCAACACTTTCAAAGTATAGCCCAATGCTTAATGCATAATAAGCACGTACTAAGCGAAAAACCCATTACCGTTAATGCACAGCAACTCATTACATTAAAAGAGCTAGCGCAGCAGCAAAATCGCTTTTTAATGGAAGGAGTGTGGATGCGCTTTTTACCCGCCATTGTAAAATTAGAAGAATTATTGAACGAAGCGGTTATTGGCAAAGTACACAGTGTTAATGCCAACTTTAGCTTAGCGGGTGAATTTGATTCATCACATCGCTTAATGAACCCAAATACAGCCGGTGGTGCATTACTTGATTTAGGGATTTACCCTTTATCTATTGCTGATGTGGTTTTTAATAAAGCCCCAGAAAAAATCAGCTCATTTGTGCATAAAACAGATACAGGCGTGGATGCTCGAAATATTGCCATGCTTGATTATGGTAATGGGCAGTTTGCACAACTTAGTAGTGCACTTGAGCAAAACGGTCCAACTGAAGCCTATATTACAGGTGATCATGGCTTTATACGCATACCTTGGTTTGTAGGTGCGAAAAGTATTGAGATTCATATTAATGGGCAAGCTACCCAACATTTTGACTACTCATTTAATGATGATGAAAACTTTAAATTTGAAATTGATCACGTCACTGAGTGCATACTAAATAAACAAATACAAAGCTCTGTATTACCACTAAGCACTAGCTTACGGGTTATGACGATGATGGATAACCTGAGAGCCCAATGGCAGCTTGAATATAGCGCGACAGTCGAATCTCATAACATAAATTTATAAAAATACACGCAACAAGGATCCACAATGACAACAACACACCGATTAAAAACGCTTTCAAAAGCAATGCTGTTAGCCACGGCTAGTTTAACTACCGGTGCAGTACTTGCTGAATCGAATAAACCTGAGCAACTTTACCCGCCACTAACCAGCGAAGTGCTTCCAGAATTAGCCACTAAAGGCGCCTATAAAGTAGGCGTAAAAACCCTCGATTTAGTTAATCCAGCGCAATTTGATCCCACAACGCAAAGCCAAAAGGATCGCCCTTTGAAAGTTGAGGTTTGGTATCCGGCGGATAGCAAAGCAAACAAAGCACTCACCAGCTACACAGACATAACACGCTCGGGTAAACAGTTTACTTTACAAGCCGATGCTATGCGCGATGTAGGTGTAAGTAACGCAGAAAACTACCCTGTTATTGTGCTTTCGCATGGCTATACCGGCTACCGTACAATTATGTACTACCTTGGTGAGCACTTAGCTTCGCATGGGTACATTGTTGCTGCGCTTGATCATACAGACTCAACAAACGCCCATGTAGATTTTAAAAACGCGCCATTTGCGGGCTTTTTTAGCACCTTGATTAATCGCTCACGCGATCAGCAGTTTGTGATTAATTATTTTAACGAACAAAGCAACTTTGCAAGCGAGCAAGTAGATACAGCTAGCGCAGGTGTTATTGGCTACTCTATGGGCGGATTTGGCGCAGTTAATACGATTGGTGGTTGCTATGCCTTTAACGAACAAACAACCGCAATGTTTACGGGGATGACTGACCCTGCCCAAATTAAACAAGTGCAGCAATTACTTAATAGCTGTGCAGGTGGACAATATCAAAACCCACAGGTAGACCCTCGTATAAAAACAATGGTGGCTATCGCACCTTGGGGTGGGCAACATAACTTATTTGATGCCAAAGCAATGAAAAATATCAAAGTACCTTCACTTTATATTGCAGGTGACCTAGATGATATTTCTGGTTTTGAAGGTATTAAAAACCTTTACAACCAAACTGGCAGCGCCGACAAGTACATGCTTACTTATAAAAATGCCCGCCACAATATTGCGCCACACCCAGCCCCTGCAATTGCCCAAAGCAGCAGTGAATTAGACTTAGGTCATTACTACGAGCCATCGTGGTCGTTGCGCACCATTAACGAAATAAATAAGCACTTTGTACTTGCGATGATGGATTGCCACGTAAAAGGCGTAAGCAGCCAATGTAAATACCTAGATTTACCTCAAAATGGCGATCAAGCCATTGTTGATGGTAAACCGTTACCGCAGTGGTACGGCTTTGATAACCGCTTTTCTTCAGGTATGGATTGGCAAAAAAGTAAACCGCGCAGTAAGTAATACTTAATTTAAGCGGCTATAAAACTTGATAGCCGCCTTCACCTTAAAATAATGCCAAATAAAATACCTTTTACATAAATGAGTTAACTAAAAAATGAGAATATTTGTTTTTTAATCGGCTATTTTAAGAAAAAAACCATTGCCATTAACCTTAGTTAAAGGCAATCTAGTCATATATAAGATAAGATAAATAACACAAATATCATGTCAAAATACATACTCTCAATTGATCAAGGGACCACAAGCTCTAGGGCCATCTTGTTTACAAAAGATGCAAACGTTTTTGGGTCAGCACAGCAAGAATTTTCACAGCATTTTCCAAAAAATGGTTGGGTAGAACATGACCCGAACGATATTTGGCAAACAGTGCTCAGCACCAGCCGTGAAGTGATGGCTAAAAAAGATGTAAAGCCTGAAGAAATTATTGCTATTGGTATCACCAACCAACGCGAAACCACATTAGTGTGGAACAAAAAAACAGGCAAGCCAATTTATAACGCCATTGTTTGGCAAGACCGCCGCACCAGTGCTTACTGCGAAAGCCTAAGTACAGAAGAGCTTTGCCAAACGATTAGCGACAAAACAGGCTTACTACTCGACCCTTACTTTTCAGCCACTAAAGTACGCTGGATTTTAGACAACGTAGAAGGCGCCCGCGCACAAGCAGACGCTGGCGAACTAGCCTTTGGTACTGTTGATACTTACTTATTGTGGCACCTAACGGGTGGCAAAGAGCACCGCACCGATGCCACTAACGCATCTCGCACTATGTTATTTAATATTCATACCCAGCAATGGGATCAAGAATTACTCGACCTATTCGACATTCCTAAATCTATGCTGCCACAAGTCATGGATTCAGCAGACGAGTTTGGCTCAACCAGCGACGATATTTTTGGTGCGCCTATTCGTGTTTGTGGGATTGCTGGAGACCAGCAAGCTGCCCTTGTTGGCCATGCGTGTTTTGAACAAGGTATGGCCAAAAGCACCTACGGTACAGGGTGTTTTTTAATGCTTAATACCGGTGAAAAAGCACTCACATCTGAAAACCGCTTACTAACTACGGTCGCTTATAGGCTAAATGGCAAACCTACTTACGCCATTGAGGGAAGCATTTTTATGGCAGGCGCCACTATGCAGTGGATTGTTGAAGGCTTAAAACTATTGAGCCATGCCGGCGAAAGTGAATCATTAGTAAAAGATGTACCGCTTGATCATGGGGTATTTTTAGTGCCCTCATTCACAGGCCTAGGCGCACCGTACTGGGACCCTAACGCACGAGGCGCCATTTTAGGTTTAACACGCGACTCTGGCATTAGCACTATTGTTGCAGCTGCTTTGCAATCGGTGGGATATCAAACCAAAGATTTACAAAAAGCAATGGAACGTGATGGTCTTCGCCCAAGTGTTTTACGTGTAGATGGCGGTATGGTTAAAAACAACTGGGTACTGACCTTTTTATCTAACATTTTAGGTGCAACCGTAGAGCGCCCAACAGTCACCGAAACCACCTCGTTAGGCGTTGCTTATTTAGCTGGCTTACAAACGGGCATTTACGAGTCAACTGAGCAACTCGCTAAAATGTGGACCTGTGACCGTCGGTTTGAGCCAACTATGAGTGCTGATGAACGAAACGATTTATACGCAAAATGGCAGCATTGTGTCGCGCAAGTTCGCCTATCTAGCGACGACTGCCAGCAATAGTAATTTTTACACGCCGTTAATGACATTTAGCGGCGTATTAAGCCACTTTTATGCTCATTAAAGGGCGCGTTCTACGAAGTGTGATTTTAAAAAGATCAGGCTAAAAAATTTAAAATCAAAAAGCGCGGTTAGCTATTGTCAAACACTAACTGTCGCTTTATGATGCTTATGTCTTATTTATATTACAAATAAAAAGGTTAGCTCACAGTGGAATTAGCAGATAACGAATATGACTTACTTGTCGTCGGTGGTGGTGTAAACGGCACTGGAATAGCAGCTGATGCAGCTGGCAGGGGTTTAAAGGTATTATTGTGTGAACAATCGGACCTTGCTTGTGCAACATCGTCAAATAGTTCTAAGTTAATCCACGGTGGTTTACGTTACCTTGAGCATTACGAATTTAGATTAGTAAAAGAGGCCTTAGCAGAACGAGAAGTTCTACTTAAAAATGCCCCTCATATTATGTGGCCACTTACCTTTAGATTACCGCACCAATCGCATTTACGTCCTGCTTGGATGATCCGCATTGGCCTATTTATGTACGACAACCTAGCTAAGCGCGAAACACTGGCCGGTTCCCGTGGTATTAAGTTTGGCGAAAATAGCGTGCTAGAGCCGTCTATTGTAAAAGGTTTTGAATACTCAGATGGCTGGGTTGATGATTCTCGTTTAGTTATTTTAAATGCCCTTGCTGCACAAGAAAAAGGCGCTACCATTGCGACACAAACTAAGTGTGTAAACGCTAAGCGCGAGCAAAATAAGTGGCAAATTACGCTTGAGCAACAAAGCACAAAGAATAAATACACCGTATCAGCTAAAGGTATTGTTAATGCCGCAGGTCCCTGGGTTGCAAAGTTATTTGATGAAGCGCTAATTGAAAAATCACCGCAAAATATTCGTCTTGTAAAAGGCAGCCATATTGTTGTGCCACGCATTCACAATGAAAAAGAAGCCTATATTTTACAAAATAAAGACCAACGAATTGTATTTGTTATTCCATTTGAAGATGATTATTCGTTAGTTGGAACAACTGATGTAGAGCATAACGGCGCAGCGAACGATGTAAAAATTAGCGATGAAGAAATCGACTACTTAATTGATATCACTAACAGCTACTTTAAAAACCACATTAAACGCGAAGACATAGTCCATACTTTTTCAGGTGTGCGCCCACTGCTTGATGATGAGTCTATAAATGCACAAGCCGTAACGCGTGACTACAAGCTAGAGCTTTCAAGTGAAGACAAACATACTCCACTGTTGAGCGTATTTGGTGGAAAAATTACCACTTATCGTAAACTGGCTGAAGCCGCTGTTGATAAGTTAGAAGACTTTTATCCGCAAATGGGTAAAGCATGGACTAAACACAGCGCATTACCTGGGGGCGACTTTAATAACGTTGAAGCGCTGACTCAAGAACTTAAATCTTTGTACCATTGGCTACCCGAAGTGACGTTAAAACGCTTTGTACGCACTTATGGCACACGCACAAAAATTATTTTAGGCAATGCGACACAACTCAGTGATTTAGGGCATGACTTTGGCCATGGCTTATTTGCAGCTGAAGTTGATTACTTATTAAAGCAAGAGTGGGCTGGTAATGCTTACAACATTTTATGGCGTCGCAGTAAACTGGGGTTACGTTTTAGCGATGAGCAGATTACAGTTTTAAATAATTATATTGAAACACTCAATTAATAAGCCGTTTCATTATCACTATTTCCCGTTTTCCCCTTTATGGTTAACAAGCTATAAAGGGGCTTTTATTCTTAACTATTCAGCCGACTGGTATAGGTAGTTAAACCCACTAAGCGTTGCCGATTTAATATCAAACTCGCTGCATTGCACGCCTATTTTTGTCAATGCCATAGTAAAGCATTTATTGAGTTGTGATGTACCAATAACAACAACCTGCGTATTACTGAGTAGCTGCCATTCACTTGCATAACGCGCTGCTCTTACATCACTGCCAATTAGTACACCCGATAGGTACGCTTTTGCTTGAACTGGGGTTAGTTCTTTAGACAGTTGGCGTGTTCGCACACTAAAAATACCATGGGCTAAATTTCCGCTATCACTACCCAATGTTAAATCGCAGCCTTGTTCAAACGCTTGCCAATCAAATTCACCCTCAGCGCAATCGTCAGGAATTAATACACTTTGATGGCAAAGTAAGTCGTATAACTCGCCGGTCATGGCGGTTTTAAAACAGATTATTTTACCATTGTTAATTAGCACCCACTTGGTATGTGTGCCCGGCAAACACAGTAAAATTTTACCTGTTTGATACTGCTCATTTTGTTTTAAAAAACCCAGTATTTGTAGTTCTTCACCGCGCATTACGTCTATTAGCGAGTTTTGCAACGTACATTTTGTACCAGGTAGGGCGTTAATCGTGTGGCCTTCGCAATCAAAACTGACAGCTGCATCAAGCAAGCCCTCAGGGTTGATTGGGCACTCTAGATAAGGGGTTTCATGCCAACCAATCGTTGATGTAATTTGGCCTGCAATATAAATAGGTAATACACCATGTTGCACTGTCCAAGGTATAATGGCGTTAATGAGTGTTTGTTGAAAGTCTTGGTTAACTTTTACAACACCAGGGCCATCACATTGATCAATTAAAGTTAATTCATCGCCCTCACCTACTTTACATAAGTAAGCGCGTAAATGGCTTGTGCCCCAGTCAACGGCTATAAACAAAGATGAAGTAGTCAAACTTTAAAGCCTCCCACCGTCAATTTTTATGCCTTGCCCGGTGATCATACTGCTTTCATCGGCGGCTAAAAATAACGCTAAATTAGCCACATCGTCTGGCGTTACTAATTTTTTAAGCGCCATGGCTTCCATCCATTTGACTTGCTCTTCCTCGGTGAACCAGCTTGCTAATTGACGTTCAGTTGCAACCCAGCCCGGTAGTATGGCATTAACGCGAATACCAAACTCACCATAGTCGCGAGCAAGTGCTTTGGTCATACCTATTAAACCCGCTTTAGCGGTTACATAGCCTGCCATTTGCGGCTGACCCATAATGGCATTAATAGAACTAAAATTAATAATACTGCCAGCACCTTCTTGTTGCATAAACGACATAGCAACTTGAGAAGCAAAAAAAGCAGGATTTAAATTAATCTGTAAGCATTGATCCCAATCTTTAACGGTCACATCTTCACTGGCTTGACGACGATCGTTTGCAACGTTATTGATAAGTACATTTACGCTACCAAGGGCGGCACATGCATCGACCAATGATCGTTGCAAAGAATTCGAATCAGTGACATCTACTTGTCTGTACCATAAATTAGCATCGGGTAAATCGCTAATAAGCGCTTGCGCTGCTTCATCATCTATATCAATGAATGCCACTTTGGCCTGCTGTTTAACAAACGACTCAACCATTGCTCTGCCAATGCCTGACGCACCCCCAGTGATAAAAATAACCTTGCCAGAAAGGCTGTGATATTGAGCTTGAGTGTTCAAATTAAATTTCCTTACAACATGTTTTCAGTTCAACTTAAACCTTTTAAAATACGGTTACTTAGAGAAAAAGAGCCAAACCAAGTTGTTATTGCTGCGTTAAAATAACTAGCGATTTAAAAGTTTATACCATATCCTTACGTACATTAATATGATATATGATATATAATTAAGCAATAATGAACTCGGAAATTCGCACGATGAAAACTCAACCTCGCCAAAATTTAACTCACCAATTAACCCATGATTTAGGGTTTGCAATAGTGCGGGGCGTTTACCCAGTAAGCGAAGGGCTGCCTTCAGAAGCCGACCTATGTATTAAATACAACGTAAGCCGCAGTGCAACGCGCGAAGCAGTTAAAATGTTGTCGGCGAAGGGGCTCATTTCATCGCGCCCTAAACAAGGTATTCGTGTTTTACCAGAAAGCAGTTGGAATATGTTTGATACCGATGTACTACGTTGGATTTTAAGCAGTAAGCCGTCACTGTCGTTATTAAAAGAATTTACCCAAGTACGTGTTGCGCTCGAACCACAAGCAGCTGCATTAGCTGCAGTAAGTGCCACACCAGAGCAACTTGCAGAAATTGATAACGCACTTGCGCGCATGGCCGATGCCGATGAAGGATTAGACGATCCGTTAGAAGCCGACATAGCTTTCCACACCAGTATTTTAGTAGCAAGTAACAACCGCTTTTTTGTGCAGCTGACTGAATTTATTAGCACCGCTCTTAGAGTAAGTATTCGTTACACTAATCATATTAAAGGTGTACCGGGTGCAGACGTGAATAAACATGCTGATATTTTAGACACAATTAAATCGGGTAACCCCGAGCGCGCTAAAAAAGCGGTCGAAACAATTTTAGAAGAAGCGCTAGAACTCATTGAATCGAAACTCGATTGATGACCAGAAAACACCATTAAAAAAGGGAGCTAATGAGCTCCCTTTTTACTGCTTAGTATATTTTTATACCAATCCGCTTAATTAAGTGATCTATTTTGAGGATAGATAAACGTGTTGATAGCTAGGCAAAAAATTCGCTGTTTAGTTGTTCTAAATGAGAATTTTTTAACGCAAATAGCAACACTTTTAGCCCCTAAAAATGATTAAGTATTATTGCGGATTGGTATTAGTTAGCTCAAAAATAAGTGATGTTTGCGGGAATGAAATTGGCATTTGTAGGCCAAATTCCATCAACGCTTCACCCGTGAAGGTTTGCCCGTTAACGGCTGCAATAGACGAAGGACGGTATTCTTCAAATTGAACAGGCCACACTAAATTAAGTGTGTACTGTGTATCTGCATCTAAACCAACAAAACGAAGCTTATTAGGCGCGGTACGTGGTGTTTCGCGTACACTGTTATACGCAAATAACGCTTTTGATTTTTGCTCGTTGATTAAACCAAAGTTAATTGATAAATCGTCGCTATCTAGGCGGTATAAATCGGCGCCATGAATAAAGTCACGGTGCTCTTTGTGCAGTGCAATAGCCGCTTTAAGTGCACTGTATTCGTGTTCGGTGAGTTCACGTGGATCCATTTCGATTCCCATGTGGCCAAACATGGATACCGCAGCACGCATTTCAATACTTACATTACGACCAGTGATATGACAATCACGCGGGCCTACGTGTGCCCCCATAACCGACGATGGGAAGAAGAATGAGCAACCGCGTTGAATTTCAAGGCGGTCAAGCGCATCGTTAGAATCCGACGTCCATACACGGTCTGTATGTGCTAGCACACCGTAATCTACACGTGCACCACCTGATGAACAGCTTTCTATTTCAAGGCCTGGGTGCGCTGCTTTAATACGATCAATTAAACGATACAGTGCCAGTGTTTGTTGATGCACTGCTGGTTTTCCATCGAAGTTACCCGCATGGTTAATATCGCGGTTCATATCCCACTTAATGTATTTAATAGTTGGGTATTCAACCAAAATATCGTCAATGGCTTTGTATAAGTATTCAACTACCTCTTTGCGCGTTAAATCAAGCACAAGCTGGTTTCTAAAGCTTAGTTGCTCGTTATTTTCTGAGCCTAATACCCAATCAGGATGAGCACGATATAAATCGCTATCTGGGTTTACCATTTCTGGTTCAAACCAAATACCAAACTCCATACCTAAGCTGTTTACATGATCGATAACTGGCGATAAGCCATCTGGATAAATTTCGTAATCTACCGTCCAATCACCTAAGCCGGCATAATCACCACGGCGGCCTTTAAACCAACCATCATCCAGTACAAAGCGTTCGATACCTAAAGGAGCTACTTTGTCCGCTAGCTGTTTAAGTGTATCTACATCGTGATCAAAGTAAATGCCTTCCCACGTGTTGTAGTGTACTGGGCGTGTTTTTTCGCGTTGTGCTTGGCTAAGTAAATTAGCTTTAACAAAGCGGTGGAAATTGCGTGAAAGCGCACTAAAGCCATCGCTTGAAAACGATCCATAAATACTCGGGCTTTGATACGTTTGACCTTTAGCAAGGGTAAGCTCGCCAGGTAATAATAACTCGCCCATTTGCACATAACGTCGCCCTTCAGGTAAGAGCTCTGCACGTAGTTTATTGTTACCACTCCACCCTAAATGAAAACCGTAACATTCGCCATGCTGCTCACCGGCATTTTCGTTATGTACTAACAAACCTGGAAATACATCATGTGATGTTTTGCCTTTGCGGTTTTCACGAACAAAGCTGCCTAATACTAAATCAACAGATTGACGTTGAAATTCGTTTGACCAGCGCCCTTCAAAACTGACTATTTTGCTGACGCTATCTGGTAATTGAAACGTTGGCGCTGCACAAAAACTTACGCTTAGTGGTGAGTCACCTAAATTAGTTAACACGGTGTGTGCACTTAAAACATTAGTGTTGTTATCAAGCGTAATACTATGAACTACTTCAATTCCACGTAGTGTATCTTCACTTACAAACTCAAGTGTTGCTGATGATGGCTGACGCACCTCCTTGAGTGTAGGTCCTACAGACCAAGCAATAGAATCGTTTACAAGCTCAAGACCCGGTGCACCAGTAAAGCCCTCACCTAACAGAGGAGAAAGAGAAATAGGCGCTTCTTCAACTACGGCACATTTTACTTCTTGACGGGTAGCAAGTTGAGTAAGCATTAACTCAGTTGTTTGCGCAGATAGACGTTTACCAAAATACAGTAACGCAGGTGTTTTGCTTTGGCAGTTGAAAATAACGGTGCTGTTTACACTGTCTAATCGATAAAATGATTTAGTGTTGGCCATGATTTTCCTATCCTCTTCTTCATTGTGTGAGTTATTAATATACCGAGGTAATGTTTGTGATATGCGTAGCTAGGCCTCAGAGTTTTTAGGCATAAGCTATCAGACAGTAGTCTCATATAGTAGTATATATCATATAAATTAAGTTTTAACAGTTTTAATCTCGAAAATAAAGATGAAACCACGAGCTATAAAATTTATAACTCATACTGATTCACTTATCTGAATTTGAAATAATAAACCTTTGGACAAGAGTTTAGGTTTTCTATGCGGTAATTAAATATTTTAAAATAAAAACCGGCCAAAGCTTAACTTTGGCCGATTATGTCTACGTTAGTTACTTATTGCTGAGTTGTTTATTGTTTTACTGTGTTGTCAATTGCTGAAGATTTACCAGCCCATTGAGCGTTTAATCCAAACACAACTTTATTCACAGTTAATGCAAATGCGACACACACAAACAACGTTACCGGCATTAAGTGAATGTAGTGAATAGTAGTGTGAAGCGGTGAGCTTTCAAATGTCAGCATTCCGTACATCACAACACCTAAAATTACTGCGGCAATACCTGCTCGCGCATCCACATTTTTAAACAACAAGCCAACCACAAAAATTGAAAATATAGGCATACTTAGTAAGCCGTTTAGCTGCTGTAGTAAGTTAATAATACTGTCTGCTTGCTGGTAAATAGGCACAAGCACCAGCGTCAAACTAGTTAATAATAATGTTACATAACCACTTAGCTTTACTACACTTGGTTCTTTATTAAAATATGCTTCGTGAATATCACACACATATAATGCCGTAGATGAGTTTAGTAAACTGTTATAAGTTGAAAGCACTGCGGCGGCCATTGCTGCCGCAAACACACCCGTTAACCATGTAGGCATAACATCACCTACAATACGGCCGTATGCGGCATCACCAATGTCGCCATACAACTTGTAGGAAATAATACCAGGTAATACTACAATTGCCGGAACAATCAAAAGGCGAATGCCTGCTGCCGCAAATATCCCTTTTTGCGCTTCTTTGACATTGGGTGCTGCCATAGCGCGCTGGGTAATCGTTTGATTAGTTCCCCAGTAAAACATCTGAATGAATATCATACCAGTCAGCAGCGTTGGCCAAGGGATAGGCGAATCAGGCCCGCCAATTAAAGTTAAGCGCTCTTGTGGGATACCGCTAAAGTCATAATCGATGGCGTTAAGCGCTAAGAACACTACAAGTATTGCCATACCGAGCACCAGTAACCCGTTGTAAGTATCCGACACCGCAACAGCGCGCAGACCACCAAAAAAGGCATAAATGGCACCTACAATAGCGAATGCGGTCGCGATGTACATGAGTGGAATATCAACTTTAAACATGGTTTGCATAAATAGCGAACCCGAGTAAATAACCGCAGGCATGTAAATGAGTGCATTTCCTGTAAAAAACAAACTACCAATAACGGCACGGATATGCTTGTTATTATAGCGCTTTTCTAATAATTCAGTCGTTGTTGTACAGTTATATTTGTAATAAACAGGAATAAACACTTTAGCCAATAATATTAGACCTATAATCGCCGCAAGCTCCCACCAAACTAACAAAGCCATTTGGTTCCCATTCATGCCAACTAACTGGTCTGTACTTAAATTAGTAAGCGTGATTGAGCCTGCAACAAATATCCAAGTTAAACCGCCTCCTGCTAAAAAATATTCTTTATTTTGAGTTTGCTCACTACGCCCCTGATTGCGGCATTTTAAGTATGTAAATAAACCAATTAGGCCCGTTACAATAGCAAAAACTAACACTTGGATCATACTATCAGACATTTTTACTCTCCTGCATTAGCGCGCATTTGCACACCTAATATCGTATTTTCTGAGCAATGGTTATGGTGTTTAATTAAGCGGTTAACTTGAACTAGCGACGATAACATTGCATGGATAGGTAATAAGTAATTTTGTTTATTAAGCTCAACAATATCAGTGTCTGGCAGTTTTCTTAGGGCTTCTTCGTCGATTGTGTAGATGCCTTTTACTCGTGTTTTCTTTCCATCACTAAAATTAATAACCAATTCTATTTCTTTAAGTAAGCTCAAAGAGAGTAACTTTTGGGTAAATTCATGTGAAACCTGTTCCTGCTGATAGTACTCACTCATTTTATCTTGCACTTGATGCAAAAATTGGCTCGGTTCGCCATTTTGAAATAAAGCTTCGCCCTGTGAATTATTCACATAATCGCTTTGTTCATTTATGTAAATAGTGAGTGTTTTATCTTTTTCTGGATCTGGCCCTAACTCAAAAGGGGCTCTTAAAAACGCTGAAGGAACATGAACTGCTAGCCACTCTTGTTCTGTGAAGAACACATTATGGCCAGCGACTAAACCAAGCAATCCGACAGCGCGAAATTGCCCTTGAGTTGGCTCTTTCATATAAACAACAGGAAAGCTACTCGCAGCTGCGCCAAACTCATGAACAACTAATGATGCGTGGTGCTGATTTTTTGAAAAGCCGAAATTGCTATGTGGTTTTATTTTTATATCCTGATGTTTTACAGGATCAAGTAGTACATAGTTAGACATGTTTATCTCTCATCAAAGGGAATTACAGTTTTGCAAAACCCAATGAATTTACTTTATTAATAAGATCTCTGTGAGTGGGCAAATTATATTTCAGCTGATCTATACGTATTTTTGTCATCTGTAGCTGTTTTTTTGCTAACTCACCTTGATTATAAATATGTTCCATTTGACTAAAGTCAGACTTAAACCCAACACCATATAAGATGTACTGATAGCTAGCAGCACTAAATGCTTCTACATTATCAGTAAAGTCATACTCGCTTGGGGAGCTATAACGCCAAATAGACAATAACTCTTGCAAAGAGTTAGGAATACTCTGTGTATCGCGATGCTCAAGCCAAAACGGCTCAGTACGCTCACTCAAAGCATAATGCAACTTAAGAAAATCAATTACACCGCGCCACTTTTTCAACATGATCGCATTAAAACGTTTTGCAGTAATAGGCATTAACTCTTTATTTGCAGGCAGTTGATCCGCGATATAATTTGCAGACGCTTCAATAAGCATAAGCGCTGATGCCTCTAGTGGTTCTAAAAACCCTGAAGCTAAGCCAACAGCAACACAATTATTCTTCCAGAAAATTTTTCGGTGCCCTGGTTTGAAATTTATTTTTTTCGCTGTTTTTACCTCTTCCAAACCAACGTAATTCGCAAGTGTTTTGCGAGCTTGTTCTTCTGAACAATGTTTACTCGAATACACATAACCAACACCACGGCGTTCTTGTAAGCCAATATCCCATATCCAACCTGCCTCTTGAGCTGTTGAAATAGTATGACAAGCAATAGGATCATGTTCATTGATATAAGGAACTTGGGTGGCTATGGCCGTATCAGCTAAAAAAACATCATCGCAAGGAACAAACGGAACTTTTAGAGTTTCACCAAGCAACAAGCTTCGCATGCCTGAGCAATCTACAAATAAATCAGCTAGTTGTGCGCCATGTTCTTTGGTCTGTAAACAAGTGATATCACCACATGAAGCTTGCTCAATACGCTCAACGGTATCGCTAATGTGCTCAACACCAAGTTCACTAATACAGTGCTTTCGTAATAAAGTGATAAACTTTGCCGCATCTAAATGGTAGCCATAGTTAGCTATCACTTCGTACTCTTTGTTCGCAATAGTTTTCGGGGCTAAACCCTGTTCACATAAATATTGCTGAAAGCTGACGGCTTCAGAAAATGAACAAGTAGGTTCAACTACAGACTGCCAGTAAGGTGCTGGATCAACTTTATTAAACCCTTGTGGCTCTGTAAACGGGTGATAATAGACATCACCTTTTGCATTTACCCAGTTTACAAATTTACTAGCTTGTTTGAAAGTAGCCCCACATTCACGCATAAATTGCGTTTCTGAAACTCCCAACTGTGCTAATGTTTTACGCATTGTTGGCCATGTACCCTCGCCAACGCCAACTACTGAAATTTCAGGCGATTCAATTAGGGTAACTTTAATACCTTGGTTGGAAAGATTGCGAGCGTGTTTCTTTGCAAGAATGCCTGCAGTTATCCACCCTGCTGTACCACCACCCAAGACAATAATTCGATTAATAACACCAGACAAAACGTTTACCTTTTCATTGCATGTTAAACATCAAGAAAAAAGGGGGGTAACCCCCCTTTAAACTTTCATCATAACCTGACTAGAACGAGCCTCGAATACCTAGTGCATAGCGAGAACCTGAACGAACTTGTTCAGTAAAGTGACTTGCTAAGCTACCGTGTTTAGACGTGTACTCATCAGTAATATTAATACCCTCAAGTATAACTGTAAGATTGTCGTTTATGTCATAGCTGGCGCTGATATCCCACTGTCCATAAGTATCTACATACTCAGGCTCACCAGTGTCACCGTTACGAAGAGTTTGTAAAAATGATTCACGATTATTGTAAGCAATACGGGCTTGGAAGCCGTCTTTTTCATAGAAACCAATTAAGTTTTGTGAATCACCTAATCCTTCTAACTGAAAGCCATCTTCACTGTCACTATTAACAATAGTTGCATTTGCTTGGAAACCAAAACCATTTTCAAACGTATGAGTCCAAGCCATTTCTAGACCTTCAACTTGTGCAGTAGCACCATTACGTGGACGACTTACTTCAAAATCATAGCTTCCACTTGCTAAAGAGAAAGACTCTGTAGCCGGTGTTACTGTAATAAAGCCTTCAACGTCTTTGCTGAAAATACCAAAAGATACGGCGCTTGCATCATCGTAGTACCACTCGTATGACATATCCCAGTTTGTTGATAGGAATGGAGTCAAGTTAGGGTTACCACCGCTTGCTAGTAAAATATCTGGGCGAGTTGTACCTATATTTGTCACTGGACGCATTGCTTCTAATGTTGGTCGAGTAATCGTTTCTGAGTAAGCAAAACGTAACAACATGTCATCTTCAACTTCAAACTTAGCGTTTAAGCTAGGAAGTAAATTTGTGTAAGAGTTTTTAAGCGTAATTGGAACAGAAGCTCGTTGACCGTTTGCATCTTCAATGTAAACCTGGTCAAGGATTGTACCGTCTAGTGGATTTTGAGCAATATCAACTAATGTAGCCTGATTACCCGATGCTGTAGTTGTAGTTTCACTGTAGCGAACACCAACATTTACAGTCCATGGTATATCACCTAAATCACCTTGGAATACAAAGTCAGCGTAAGCCGAAAATATTTCTTCTTCTATTTCAAAACTTGTACCTAACTCAACCGGGGTATAACCATTTAACGCTGCAAACGCTGCAATATTTGCATCTGCATCATCACCGCGGTTGGCTGACTGACCAGAAATAGCTGCATCAGATTCTAAGTACGATAAGTAATCATCTACATTGTAACCAAAGAATGAAGATGGAATACCATTAAACCAACCATTTGGTGTAACTAGATATGCTAAGTCATCTGGAACATCTAGACCATAACCACAGTAGAAACAATTTGGTAAACTTGGCGATTGAAATACTTTAGCTTCTTTTGTTCTATCTTGTGTGTATACACCGTAGCGTAACTGAGTAAACGTTTCGCTATTTGGTGTGTAAGTGAAATCTGCACGCATTTCTGTGATTTCATCAGTACGCTCATCACCTCCACGCTCTACGTAGTGCGCACGAAGTTTACTTGAGTCTGCTTGAGTGAATGGGCCGTTAATTCCATCAGAAGATAAACCCGGTAAATCACCACCACCAGTGAAGTCATATGTATAACCGTTTGCGTAACCCATTACGGTGAAAACTCGGCTTTGATCGCCACTTAAATCTTCAGCTTTAGACGTAGAAATATCGATATCTACTTTTAATTGATCTGTTAGTTTCCAATCAGCATTAAAGCCAAAAGATTGAATTTTAACGTTGCGGTCTAAACCTTGTTGAACAAAGTCAGTTGCACCTGAGCCCCCACCATTTGGATCGTCAAACGCATTGTGTGACCAATAAGTCACTGTTTCTGTTGATGGATCTACCTGAAAATCACGGAAGTTACCTGGAGTAAACCAGTTTGCATAGTTACTTACTTGAGACTCAACTTCAAATTTTGAATAAATACCGTCAAACGTTAAAGTTAGATCATCGCTAGCAGCGTATTGAAATACCAGTGTACCACTTGTGCGCGTGCGGTCTTCAACGTTTGAAGTTAAATCTAAATTACGTGGTACCCATACATTAAATGCTTCTTTACCTGTACCTGCAGCAGCATCAAAGTCATTTGTTTGGATACGATCGACACGGTAAAAGCCACGTGTATCAGCTTGGTTAATTTGTGCATCACGCTTTTGTACTGATAAAGAGGCTAGTACGCCTAATTTATCTTCCATAAAAGTGTCACTTATGAGACCTGAAAATGCAGGGGTTGTGCTTTCAGATAAGCTGTCGTAAGTTGCTTTTACATTACCCACAGCTTTGAAACCGTCCAAGTCAAAAGGTTTAGCTGTATTTAAATTAATGTATGAACCAATACCACCTTCTTGATTAGCAGCATTTGATGTTTTGTAGATATCTGCACCTGAAATTAGCTCTGAAGCAAGTGTGTCGAAGCTAAACTCACGGCCAGCTCTTTCCGACGCCATTTGACGGCCATTAACAGTAACCAAGTTAAACTGAGGGCCAAAACCACGCACTGATATAAGCTGACCTTCACCACCGCTACGGTCAATAGCAACACCCGTAATACGTTGTAGTGACTCTGCTACGTTTTGATCAGGAAATTTACCAAGATCTTCCGCCGAAATACCATCAGAAACGATGAGCGCTTCTTTCTTATCAGAAAAAGAACGCTTAAGGCTACTTATTAAGCCACGAACTTCAATGACTTCGATATCTTTTTCTGCTGTAGTCTCTTCAGGCCCTTGAGCTGCAACATGCCCGCTTGCCAGTACACCAGCGATGGCTAAACTGAGCGCGGTTTTCTTGTTGAACGATAAATTATTGTTAATTATCATTTTTTAAAAACTCCTGATTGTGTGTAGTTATTTTGTCGTTGTGTTGGTTGAATAGTTTCAAAACTATCTCAAATACTATTTATATTATAAATACTTTAAAACAAGAAAAAGTGCAACCTTTTCCTTAATATTAGGCATCATTTTGTTACTATGGATTTTCTTTCTGTTTTCTTTTTTTTAACATCAAACCCAACATTAAAGTGTTGAGTTTAATTACGAAAATGCATAAATTATAACCTGACTGTATTCTTCATCAGGAAATAAATTAGCTTTTGGATAATTTTCGCGATTTGGCGCATCAGGCCAATTTTGCGCTTCAAGACACAGTGCTTGGCGTGGCTTGAAAGGGTCACTAACAAAATTAGCTGTGTATAATTGCATACCTGGCTGAGTGCTTTTGAGTGTTAAATTAATACCGGTTTGCTGTGACGTTAATGTAGCCATTGTATGAAGGCTGTCTTCGTTTTCAAATACATAGCAGTGATCTAAGCCATTGGCCGCATCTAATTGTGTATCACTTTGCGACAATGCATCTTTTACTAATTTTGGCTTAATAAAATCAAAGCAGCTATTTGCAACGGGAGCAGGTTCACCTAATGGGATGCTGTGCTCGTTAATGGGTATGTAGTGGGTTGCATTTACCTGCAGTAAATGATTGGCAATGGTGTCGCTGCCCTCAAGATTAAAGTAGCAATGGTTGGTAAAGTTAACGAGGGTTTCTTTGTTACAAGTTGCTTTAAACTTAAGTGAGAGTTGCCCATTTTCTGCAGTGATGGTTTGCCATACTTTTAATTGGCCCGGAAATCCCTGCTCGCCATCCTCTGAGCAATAATAAAGTTCAACTTCACTATCAGTTTGCTGAATCACTTGCCACTGCACTTTATTAAAGCCCTTCACACCACCATGCAGACTATTTGGACCATTATTTTTATCGAGTTGGTAATCTGTTCCGGCTAAAGTAAAACGCCCTTCTGCAATGCGGTTTGCATACCGGCCCACTGTTGCACCTAAATAAAACGGGTTTTGAAGATAATAGTGCGGATCGTCGACGCTGAGCGTCATTTCTTGGTTTTTAAATTTAATGCTTTTGATTATTGCGCCAAATGGCAATATTTCGGCAGTTAAATGCTTAGCGTCACTAAGCCGTATAACCTGCATTGGTTCATCAATGGTTGTCATCGTCACGCACATTCCCCAAAAGTTACCTAAATAACTATATTAGTTAGATAAGGCAGCTATATATACTATAAATAATATATAACTCAAATCGGTAACTCAATTAAAAAACGTTAAATTTTTTAATAAAATTTACAATTGCGTTATTTATTTAACGTTAATACTGACTACCTTTTAGTCATTGGCACTCAATTATTTATAATGAGCTAAGTTGAAATGTGCGTAACCCCGCAATATCGGTTTGTAAATTAAGCCATATGCTGCTCAAGTGCTGCTTTTTCTTCAGTGCTCAATGCGTGCTTAGCTTTTTTAGCAAAATCATACCTGACCATAACGACCTTGCCAATCGCGCAACATTTATCATGCTGAAATGCCTCTTGCTTAAGTACAAAAGAGCTAGTGCCTATGTGTTCTACAGAGGTTTTAATCGTGATCTCGTGGCCATAAAATAACTCCCCTACAAACGACACCTCTATTTTGGCAATAATTAGCTTCCAATCATGTGGGTTTAAGTCTGGCGTAAAAAATTTAAAAATAGGTACGCGTGCGGCTTCAAACCACACGGGTAGTACGGTATTGTTGATGTGTCCGAGTGCATCTGTTTCGCTAAAGCGCGGTATCACTTTTTCAGTAAACATATTAATCCAAAAATAATTATACAAAGGTAAACCATGACGGACTTTATTCGCGTTTATGAAAACGCATTGAGCGATGATTTTTGTGAAAATTTTATTAATACGTTCACGCAAAGCCCGCATGTAAAACAAGGGGTTACGTCAGGTGGTGTTGATTTAAAGAAAAAAGACAGCCACGATCTCCACCTAAATAGTCACCCCGAATATGCAGAGCAATTAAAACACATACAACAAACGACTGCACAGCATGTTTTTAAGTATATTGAAGAACATATTTTTATGATGATTGGCGCCTTTGGCTTAAAGGTTTATCATCCAAAAACGGGGGAAGTAGTAGATTTAACTCAAGAGAACTTTGAAGAAGTAGGCAAACCACAGCTCCCTGTCCTTGTGCAGCAAATATTTAGATTAGGCAACATTCAAGCGCAGAAATACGAGGTCAATAAAGGGGGGTACCCGTATTGGCATAGTGAGGTTTACCCGCAGTTACAACACAATGAAGCACTGCATCGTGTACTTTTATTTATGTTTTACTTAAACGATGTAGAGGAAGGCGGGGAAACAGAGTTTTACTATCAAAACCGTAAAATAGCCCCTAGAAAAGGCACCATGGTGATAGCGCCTGGTTACTTTACGCATACACATAGAGGCAATAAGCCAGTATCAAACGATAAGTATATTTTAACCTCGTGGGTGCTATTTAACCGTGCAGAGCAAATATATGGTGCACCTAAAAGCTAAACCAATAAAAAAGCCATAAGTAACACTTATGGCTTTTTTATATATTTAATAGACGAACTCTTTAACCAAGTAGCTCGTCAAACATATCAAACAGCTTATCAAGCTCTTCGACTGTGTTGTAATGCATACAACCAATACGAACTACGCCGCCTTTATCAAGCACGTTTAATTGCTTACACAAACCTTGCGCGTAAAAATGTCCATCCCACACACATATATGCTGTTTGCCTAAAAACTCTGAAACGGCGCGAGGTTCAAGCCCTTCAAACGTTAAAGCAAACGTAGGTGTACGTTCGTTTAAGCGATCAAAGTCATCAATACCGTACAATTTTATACGAGGGTAATTAACCAAACGCGTTAAAAAATGCTCACTAAGCGCCATCTCATGCTGTTTGGTTTTAGCAAACGCCACGCTTAGCTTTTCGCGGCGCGTATGGCCATCATCAAGCTCGCTTATTGCAGCAATGTAATCAACAGCAGCAACAAACCCTGCCATTGCTTCAAAGCTTTGGGTACCGGTTTCCCAGCGTCCCGGCGCTACATCTTTAGCGGGTTCGACTTTATAAGGTGTAAAACCTTCTAAGTACTCAGTTTTACCAAAAACCATACCTAAGTGCGGGCCAAAAAACTTATATGCCGAGCACGCTAAAAAGTCACAATCAAGTGCCTGTACGTCAATAAGCTCATGCGGCGCATAATGCACAGCATCAACATACACAAGAGCGCCTACAGCATGAGCAAGCTCTATAATACGTTTAATATCGTTAATTGAGCCTGTGGTATTTGAGGCATAGGTAACAGCCACCAACTTAGTCTTGCTGTTTAATAAGCTTTCAAACTGCGTCATATCTAGGCTGCAATCGGCTTCATTAATCAAGGCAGTATTAACCTTAACGCCTTTATCTTCTGCGGCTTGCTGCCATGACGATACATTTGAAAAGTGATCGGCGTTAGTCACGATAATCTCATCACTTGCCTGCCAATTTCGCGAAATAGCACGGCTAAAACTAAAGGTCAGGCTGGTCATGTTAGGGCCAAACACTATATTTTGAGCACTTGGCGCATTGAGTAAATCTGCTGCAGCTTGGCGAGCATTTGCCATTAACTCAACGGTTTTATCACTTGAAAAAAACGCACCACCTAGGTTTGAGTTGTAGTGCCCTAAATAAGCAGACATTGCATTTAGTACAGGCTGTGGCACTTGAGATCCACCTGGTCCGTCTAAAAATATCGGCGATTTACCATCAACGGTTTGTATTAATGCCGGAAACTGCTCACGTAATTGCGCTATGTTCATGCCCATTCCTTAAGAGGTAAGTACAAAACAATCCAGATAACCTGGCTTGCTGGCATCGACTTTATTCATTGGCGTCGCGTTGTGCCACACTTGACGATCGTTTATTAGTGCAAACATACCGTCTTTAATTTCCATTTTAAAACATGGTTCAGCTTGTTTGTTTTCATATACAAGTAACTCGCCACCTTCGAGGTTTTCGTGCGAAACACCGCATACGCAGACGTGGTCAAAGCCATCTTGGTGAACACCTTCTGGCGCTGCTGGTGTATCGCTATCAATGGCAAGCATTCTAAATTGATGTATTTCAATATCACGCTCTTCATCAATACCTGTAATAGCGCAAAATTCGCTAACAATACTTTTCATGCCATCTGATTCAAGTAAGCTTTGCTCTAAATTTTCGTAAGTACGCTCAACGTTACCTTGAAACGTATTAATTGAATCGTCTTGAACAAATGCTTTGGCAGCTTGTAATTTTAGCTCACCATTTTGAAATTTAATTACTGAATAACGACGCTTACGAAATTCACCATCTGCATAGGGATTTGCAGGTAGGTTGTCAAAAGAAGGCTTAACCAAATCAATATTTGCTTGGTTAATAAAACGAAGTTGCAGTAAATTCTGGTTGTTTAATGCAGTCATGAAATCTCGCCTAAAATAATGAGAATATTAGGAGGGATTTTAATGCATGTAGCGAGGAATTATTGCTTTATTATCTAACTTAAAAGCGAATAATACTTAAATTTAATTCAATATATTATTATTAAAGCATGAATAATCTAAATTACATTTAAACAATAAAAAACCCGCCGAAGCGGGTTTTTTTATTCAAACTCTATAAATTAAACAGCTTGCTGAATAATTACGTTGTCTGCTTTTTTAGTGTACTGAGGCATACGGTGGAAGTTCAAGTAACGGTAAGTATCTGCTGCCGTTGCATTGATTTTCGCTGCATATTCTTGGTACTCAGCTGGGGTAGGTAATTTACCTAAAATTGCCGCCACTGCAGCAAGCTCTGCTGATGCTAAGAATACGTTTGCGCCCGTACCTAAACGGTTAGGGAAGTTACGTGTTGAGGTAGAAACAACCGTTGCTTTATCTGCAACGCGTGCTTGGTTACCCATACATAGCGAACAACCTGGCGTTTCGATACGTGCACCAACACGACCAAAGATACCGTAGTAACCTTCGTCTGTTAGTTGGTCTTTATCCATCTTCGTTGGTGGAGCAACCCAAAGCTGTGTTGGAATACGACCAGTAAAGCCATCTAATAATTTACCTGCGGCACGGAAGTGACCAATATTAGTCATACAAGAACCGATAAATACTTCATCGATTTTCTCGCCTGTAACGTCAGATAGTAAACGCGCATCATCTGGGTCATTTGGCGCACAAAGTACTGGCTCTTTAATCTCTGCTAGGTCAATTTCAAGTACGTGCTTGTATTCAGCATCCGCATCAGCTTCCATAAGCTCTGGGTTAGCCAACCAATCTTGCATTGCAGTAATACGACGCTCGATTGTACGAACATCACCGTAACCTTCAGAAATCATCCACTTAAGCATAACAATGTTAGACTCAAGGTATTCGCTGATAGACTCTTTAGAAAGCTTAACGGTACAACCCGCGGCTGAACGTTCTGCTGATGCATCTGATAACTCAAACGCTTGCTCAACAGTTAAATGCTCAACACCTTCAATTTCTAGTACACGGCCAGAGAATTCGTTGATTTTACCTTTCTTCTCAACCGTTAATAGCCCTTCCTTGATACCGTAGTAAGGAATTGCATGTACAAGGTCACGTAATGTGATACCTGGCTGCATTTCACCTTTAAAGCGAACCAAAATAGACTCAGGCATATCAAGTGGCATAACACCGGTTGCTGCTGCGAATGCAACTGCACCTGAACCCGCTGGGAACGAAATACCTAATGGGAAACGCGTATGTGAGTCACCACCAGTACCTACAGTATCTGGTAATAACATACGGTTTAACCAAGAGTGAATTACACCATCACCTGGGCGAAGTGAAACACCGCCACGGTTCATGATGAAATCAGGAAGCGTATGGTGAGTGTTTACGTCAATTGGTTTAGGGTAAGCAGAAGTATGACAGAATGACTGCATTGTTAAATCTGCAGAGAAACCTAAACATGCTAAATCTTTAAGTTCATCACGTGTCATAGGACCTGTAGTATCTTGCGAACCTACAGTGGTCATTTTAGGCTCACAGTATTGACCTGGGCGAATACCGGCAACGTTACATGCTTTACCAACCATTTTTTGAGCTAGTGTAAAGCCCTTATCTGACTCTTCAGTCACTGCTGGTACTTTAAATACGTCAGTAGCACCTAAACCTAAAGATGTACGTGCTTTATCTGTTAAACCACGACCAATGATAAGTGGAATACGACCACCAGCACGAACTTCATCAAGAATTACGTCTGATTTAAGTTCAAAAGTAGAGATAACGTCATCAGTACCGTGGCGCTTAACAACACCTTCGTATGGGTAGATGTCGATTTGGTCACCCATGTTGAACTCGTCAACATTTAATTCGATTGGTAACGCGCCAGAATCTTCCATTGTGTTAAAGAAGATAGGTGCAATTTTGTTACCTAAACATACACCACCAACACGTTTGTTTGGTACAAATGGGATATCATCACCCATAAACCAAAGCACAGAGTTAGTCGCAGACTTACGAGAAGAACCCGTACCTACAACATCACCTACGTAAGCAAGTGGTAAACCTTTAGTTTTTAATTCTTCAAGCTGAACGATCGGACCTACTTCACCCGCTTTGTCTGGGTTTATTCCATCACGCTCATTTTTAAGCATTGCTAAAGCATGAAGTGGGATATCAGGGCGTGACCATGCATCTGGCGCTGGTGATAAGTCATCGGTGTTAGTTTCACCCGTTACTTTAAATACAGTAACAGAGATTTTTTCAGCGACTGCAGGCTTATTTGTAAACCATTCAGCTGCAGCCCAAGATTCGATAATTTGCTTAGCAAACGCATTACCCGCTTTAGCTTTTTCTTCTACGTCGTAGAAAGCATCAAACATAAGTAGTGTATTTGAAAGGCCTTTTACTACGATTGGCGCTAATGACTCGTCATCAAGTAGGTCAATCATTGGCGCGATGTTGTATCCGCCTAACATTGTTCCTAATAGTTCAGCTGCTTTTTCTTTAGAAATAAGAGAAGTACTCGCTTCACCTTTAGCAACAGCGGCTAAAAAGCCTGCTTTGATATATGCAGCATCATCCACACCTGGTGGTACACGATTAATTAATAAATCTAAAATGAATTCTTCTTCACCTGCCGGTGGATTTTTTATTAATTCAATAAGATCAGCAGTTTGCTGAGCATCTAATGGCGCTGGTACGATACCTAACGCGGCACGTTCTTCTACGTGTTTACGATATTCTTGTAGCACAATATTGCCCTCTTGGTGACGTGAAAGTATTCGGTAGCGCTTCATGCGCACTTGTTACCCAATACTTATAGTATTCTAACGCGTAATTATAAAGCTTTTATAGATAGATGAAAATCCATCCAGTTACACAACTGATTATACCGGCTATAAATAACATGAATAGTGGTTGCGGTAAATTCTATTTCCATGAATACTTATTAAGTAATAATCATTACGATTTAAATGGCAACCATAAAAAAACCCAGCATAAGCTGGGTTTCTATCATCAAAGTAATCTATTAACGTAAAACTTTTACCGTTTTGATTGTTTTGATGTGTGCCTCAACACGGCGGTTTTCTGCGTGTGCAGCTGCTGTGTTAGCTTCATTTTTAAGGCGCTCTTCACCTAAACCTACCGTAGTAATGCGGTCAGATGCAATACCATCAGCTATCAATTGCTTAGCTACAGCGTCAGCACGCTTTTTAGATAGCATTTTGTTGTAAGTCGCTTTACCTACTGCTGAAGTGTGACCTTCTAAAAGCACTGTTGTATCTGGGTAATCTTTTAAGAAAGATGCAACTTGGTCGATGTCATCTAAGTAACGCTGTGATACAGCAGCTTTGTCGTTAGGGAACGTTACTAATAAACTTACAGTTACTTCTTTATCTTCGTATAAAGTACAACCAGTACCATCGACAGCATCTGTCATTGGTGTGTTAGGACACTTGTCATCAACATCTAAAATATTGTCATTGTCGCTGTCTACTGGCTCAACTATAACTTCAACAACCTCTGGCGCAGGCTGTACCGGCTCAGCAGGCATGGTATTTTGTCCAAAGAAGTAGTTTATACCTAGTTTAGCACCAACATCTGTGTAACCTTTATCAATACCTTGGTATACAGCAGTTTCAACGTTAGCGAATAAGTTGTCAGTGATGAAATGTCTGTAACCAACACCTGCGTTTAAGAACATGTTGTCTTCAACCACGTCCATTGATTTAATACCAACTAAACCGTAGAAAGGACCGCCATCTAAATGGTAAAGCGCATCAATACCAAAACGGCTTCCATCGATATTGTTACGGTTACCAGCAGCTTTGTCGAATGCATTAAAATCAAGATCTGCATACTCTAAACGAGCACTCCAAAAATCACTGAAACGGTAACCCGCTTCAAGACCAAAACCAGTCGACTCATTTACGTCAAGACCAGCCTGTGCGCTCATATTTTCCCAAGACGCATCGTAGTAGTCGCCAAATGCGCCAATATAGAAACCTTCTTGCTTGTCAGCAGCAAATGAAGATACGCTAGTTGCAGCTAACGCAATTGCAATAGTTAGTGATTTTAATTTCATTGTTTTCTTCCCATTTTAACAACTAATAAATTGTGGCTAATTAAGTACTAGCTCACTAAGTTTTATACAGACTAACTCAACTTTTGTTAATCAATACTTAACGAAAAATAAAGTTTATAATTTTTTTCAATGCGATATAACGATATCCAACAAATCAGTTTAGGTGAAATTTAAAACTTTACCTAGCTAGAAACCAACTAGTTGATTATATAAATCGATAATCTGCAGAAGACACAAAGACAACTCAATTAATTGTTCTTGCTCACAATGAAACTAACTTATCTTTATACATTTAGATAGTAACACCAGAATTTGCTTTGCTCAATCAATGAACATCTCTGTTCTAAAATATCGTTATTTATAATCATTAACTTATCTATTTTTACAACACTTAAGTACCACAAAAGGTTTTGTAGTTAGTATCATTTAAAGGCACCTTTTGAAATTCGGTCATATCATCGCTGAATAAGTACGGATTATTAGCCACTTTGATAAAACGACTCATCAGCTTACTTGAACCAAGCTCATTATATTCAGCTAATATTGTTTCAATTATATGATTTCGCGGAATGATACGTGGGTTGGCTGCTCGCATGATTTTGTAGCTATCGTTACTTATTCGGCTTTGCCACTTATTCGCCCACTCAGTTAGTTCTTCAGGAAAAGTTGCGTTGCCATTCACAAACTCCGTCAATACATCAAAAGTATTGGTGTAATCAAGATGGTACTCTTGCAATAATGTTAACAGCTCAGAAACAAGCTCCTTATCGCCCTCTTTCACGCCAGCCAGGCCTAATTTTTCGCCCCACATTACTGTAAATTGAGTATTAAATTGTTCTGAAAAACGATGTATGACGGGAGTCAGTAATGACACGGCTTTTTCTTCATCATTGCCAATTAATGGGATAAGGCTTTCAGCTAAACGTGCACAATTCCAACTCGCCATATTTGGCTGGTTACCAAAAGCATAACGCCCTTGTTTATCTATAGAGCTAAATACGGTGTCAAAGTCAAAATTATCCATCATCGCACACGGGCCATAATCTATGGTTTCACCGCTGACTAGCGTGTTGTCGGTGTTCATAACACCATGGATAAATCCTACGCGCATCCAATTAATTATTAAGCTTACCTGATTATTAGTCACTGATTCTAAAAAAGCTAGATACCGTTCTGGGCCTTCACTCTTTATTTCAGGGTAATGACGTCCAATAGCTAAATCCGCTAGCTTTTTTAAACCTTCAATATCACCTTGTGTTGCCAAATATTGAAACGAGCCTACCCGAATATGGCTACTTGCTAAGCGAGTAACAACAGCACCAGGCTGAGGCGGGTTGCGGTAAACGCTTTCGCCTGTGCCTACAACAGCTAAACAGCGAGTGGTTGGAATACCTAATGCGTGCATAGCTTCACTCATTACGTATTCACGAATAGCAGGGCCTAGTGCACATTTTCCATCGCCACCTCTAGAATACGGGGTAGCGCCTGAGCCTTTTAATTGAATATCCCATAGCTGGTTTTTATCGTCATTTATAGCGCCAAGCAAATGCGCGCGCCCGTCACCTAAGCGAGGCGAAAAGTGTCCAAATTGATGCCCAGAATAACCAAGCGCTACCGTCTTTATTTGCTGTGGCTCATTGCCTGCAAAGGTACTTGCACGCAGCTGCGGCTCAATTTCTATATTAAACTGCTTAGCTAACGATGCGTTCCACAGCAGCAATTGCGGTGCAGCAACGCTTGAGGGTTGATCCTCTATCGCGAAGTTATCTGCTATGTCTGTGTATCTCGGCACTAGTTTCATAATTAATTCTCAGCTTGTTGGCTTATACCTACGCGATTGTCACCCACACCGTAGGCCACAATTAAACTTAGCTCTTGCATGCTTAAACCACTTTGCTTTTGCATTTCATTAAAAAATGCCTGCGCAGCAGTGAGTGATTTTTTAGTTTGCAGCCCGCCATCAATTATTTTATGCGCTCTTAAGTAACTTTCTACATCGCGCGAAAGTAAAAATGTATCTTTACCAAGCGCTCTTAAAGCATAGGGGCCTGTATTGCCGCCCAACCGAGCACCGTGTTTTTTTAAATGCGCCCATAAACCAATAATATTATCTGTTGGCCACTGGGCAATAAACTTACTAAAGCTGCCATGTTCCTGTGCTATTTCGTGGATCATGTAAGCATTTTCAGGAATCGTTTTCACTTTTTTATAATTACGAATAATGCGTTCATCCGTTGCTTTTTGCTCTAGCATATCGGGCGGCATCATTAATAACTTATCAACGCTGAACTCCCAAAAAACCTCTCTAAAGCCCGGCCATTTGCTGTTTATTACCGACCAATAAAAGCCACTTTGAAAAACTTTTCGGGTAAATTCTTCAAGCCAATCGTCGTCACTTAACGTACTTAACGCTTTTTTAGATAAAGGTTTTGCGAGTAATAACTTAAGCATTTTTTCAGAGCCCTTTCGCTCTACCGCTCGCTTATAAATATCACTAAATTTTTCCATACTTATTAAATACCTCACTGCTCATAGGGTTAGTGTACGAGAAAAGCAGCCAATACGTAACCACCGCTATTTTCGATGAGCTAATCTATATTTAGCAGCTTGACACCTAGACGGCTAAAATGTTTTAATCGCCGCAATTACCCTGTTTAAATTGTATTTTGCTAACTCTTTTGCGGTTAAACAAAATACAAAGGGCTAGAAGAGGTGCGTTATTCAGGTAGCGTATGTTAGGAGCGCAAACTCCAGTGAGCATACGCCAGGGGAATACCGCCGAGAGGTAAACGCTTTTGCGAAGCAATTACTTCGGGCGACTAGGTTGAATCCTAGCGACTGTCACCAAGAGCTGTTTTTTAGCAGCTTATTAGTTTGGTGGAGAGCTTCTGGTCTTAAATAATAAGGCCGTGCGCCCTATTATTTTAAGCCCATTCGCTCTTCGAATACTGTTCGAACGACGTTAATGCGGCTCACATCATAAAGCCCCTTTAATATCTCGAACACCTTATAGGTTCGTAAGAGATGATCAACAACTTCAATTTAGACGACTACGCACTGTGGACAGCGCTTGTAACGCCGTTTGATCAACAAGGTAATGTTGACTACGACACACTCACAACTCTCGTTAGTGAACAAGAAGCGGCACACAACGGTATTTTACTACTTGGTAGTACTGGTGAAGGCTTAGCGCTGACACTTAAAGAGCAACAAGCCATTGTTGAGCACGTGTGCCAACTAAAGCCCAGTGTACCGCTTATGGTTGCTGTAGGCGGTAGCAATTTAGCCCAACAGAAAGAGTGGGTTAACTATTGCAATCAGTTACCTATTCACAGTTACTTACTAGGCTCGCCCCTTTATGCAAAACCAGGGGCTGTAGGTCAAACTCATTGGTACGAAAGCTTATTAAACGAAAGCGCGCACCCGTGTATGTTGTACAACGTACCAGGTAGAAGCGGTGTAAGTATTCCGGTGCAAACCATCGAAAATTTACAGGCGCACCCAAAGCTGTGGGCGTTAAAAGAAGCCAGTGGCAACATCACCCAATTTGAAGCATACCGACAAGCCGCACCTAATTTAGCGCTATACAGTGGCGACGATGCACTTATGCCCTATTTCGCCCAAGCTGGCGCAAAAGGCTTAGTATCGGTTGCGGCAAACGCGTGGCCAACACAAACGCATGAGTTTGTAAAACGCAGCTTAAGTGGCCAACACCCCAATTTATTTGCTCAGTGGACTCGCGCTATTAATAGCCTTTTTGCTGTAGCAAACCCTATTCCCGTTAAAGTATTAATGCACCAACAAGGCCGCTTAAGTAGCCCGTTGCTGCGCCCACCTTTAACACATCTTGAGTTAACGCAAACCGATTGCATTACCACTGCAAACAACACCATTTTATCTTGGCATTAAATACAGGTTTTTATAATGAGCTGGTTAGAACTACTAAATAATTTAGAATCGGGCGCAGTACGCGCAGCATCACAAAACGAAAGCGGCCAATGGGAAGCTAACGTAGAAGTAAAACAAGGCATTTTAGAGGCCTTTAATAATGGCACTAACACTGAGTTTACAGGTGGTTTTGTAGATAAACACAACCTTGCACCGCAAGAGTTTAGTACTGACGATGGCGTGCGTATGGTACCAGGTGGCTCAAGCGTTCGCCGTGGTGCATACGTAGCAAAAGGCACTATTATTATGCCACCAGCGTACGTAAACATTGGCGCATACATCGACGAAGGCACGATGGTTGATAGCCACGCATTAGTAGGCTCGTGTGCACAAGTAGGTAAAAACGTACATTTGAGCGCATCTGTGCAACTTGGCGGTGTACTTGAGCCAATTGGTGCAAGCCCAGTTGTGGTTGAGGACGATGCGTTTATTGGCGCAGGTTGTGTCATTGTTGAAGGCGTAGTGGTTAAAAAAGGCGCGGTACTTGCACCAGGCGTGCGCTTATCTGCAACCATTCCGGTGTACGACTGCGTTAATGAGCGTCAGCTAGATAAAGGCGAACCAATCCCAGAATACGCAATTGTAATACCTGGCTCTCGCCCGGCGTCTAACGAATGGGCACGTGAGCAAGGCTTAAGCATGTCGTGTGCGTTAATTGTTAAATACCGCGACGAACAAAGCGATGCATCATTATTACTAGAAGAGGTTTTACGATAATGAGCTTTTTGAGCACGCCAATCAAAACCGCTGTTAATACGCTTACACAGCAGCTTGATACTCCTTTTTTTGTTTACGACTTAGATAAACTAAACGCGCATCTTATGCGTTTAGTTGCGCAAACCGATGTAAAACTTTGGTATGCTGTAAAAGCGAACCCGCTTTCTAAGATTATTCAAAGCTTAGATAGCGCAGGCTTTAACTTTGACGTAGCAAGTAAAGGTGAACTTGAACAAGTCCTTGCACAAGGTATTAGTTCGCAGCGCGTGCTCAACACAGGGCCTGCAAAGAGCCCTAAACAAATTAAACACTTTATTGAGCGCGGTGTGCGCATATTTGTTGCCGAAAGCCTCAATCAAGTGCGTTGGTTAGACCAACAAGCGCAGCTGCAAAATACGCAGCTGCAAGTTTTATTGCGTGTGCAACTACGTTGGCCTGAAGGTAAAAAAAACCCACTGGGCGGCGACAGCCTTACACCATTTGGTTTAGGCTGCGATGAATGGCAAGCATTAAATACCGCCGATTACCCAGCACTAAATTTTGATGGTCTACATATATTTCAGTGGGGCAACATGCTTAGCACGCAAAAGCTAAGCGAGCTGTGGTCGCAAATGATTGCACCGCTGACCACCTTGGCAAATAACTTAAATATAGACCTTAAAATTTTAGATTTAGGGGGCGGTTTAGGTATTCCTTACACCCCAAACGAAGCAACACTTGAGTGGGATGGCCTTATAGCCGCGCTTGCTAAAATTAAAAAAGATGCAGGTGTAGACGAGCTTTGGATGGAGCTTGGCCGCTATGCTGTAGGCGAATGCGGTCATTACGCCAACCCCGTAGTTGAGTGCAAACAAAACTACGGCCAACAGCAAGTTATTTTAACCGGTGGCATTAACCACTTATTACGCCCTGCTGTTACAAGCCAAGATTTTCCTGCGGCGTTATTGCGCGAATCAACTGCGCCAGAACAGGCAATGAACCTATATGGCCCGTTATGTACAGCCCTTGATTGCTTAGGCGAGCACACCCTACCAAGCGATTTAAACGCGCAAGACTGGCTCGTGTTTAGCCAATGTGGCGCCTATGGTTTTACCGAAAGCATGCCGTATTTTTTATGCCATGAGCTGGCGGCAGAATACGTTTTACAAAATGGTGAGCTCACCTGCGTACGCCAAGCAGAAGATGCCAGCCACTATTTAAGGTAATAAACATGAGCACAACAACACCAATCAGCCAAGAAAACATTGTAGTAGGGGAAGTGGCCAACGGCTTACCGCTCACTATCCCTGTGTATCGCTTAAAAGGCGATGGCAGCGGGCCAAGTGTTTATATTCAAGCCAACATGCACGGCGCTGAAGTACAAGGTAACGCGGTTATTTTTCAGCTGTTAGAGCAATTAAAACAGCTCAATTTAAAAGGCGACATTACCTTAGTTCCTTACGCTAACCCTATTGGTTGTAATCAAAAATCAGGGGAGTTTACCCTTGGCCGATTCGACCCGATTACTGGCACTAACTGGAACCGTATGTATCACTACAATAGTGATTTAGTGACCCAGTTTGCCAAATATCATAGCCAGTACGACGATGCAGCTTTAAAAAATAACTTTAAACAAGCCCTGCTTGATGAAATAGACACCAAACTTAACGGCCCGGCTTATTTACTTAATACGGGTAAACGCATTGCGCTAAATTTGCAAAAGCTTGCGCATCAAGCCGACATAGTACTCGATTTACACACAGGGCCTATCTCAAGCAAACACTTATATTGCCCAACGTATGCAACCGACAGCGCTCGTTATTTTAATATTGAACATATACTGCTGATCCCAAGCGACTTTGATGGCGCTATGGATGAAGCTAGCTTTTGCCCATGGTGGCACTTAAGTGATGCACTTAGCGCGCAAGGGCGATCATTCAACGTGCAGGTAGAAGCCTTTACAGTAGAGCTAGGTAGCCAAGAAAAAATAGTTTTAAAAGAAGCACTCAACGATGCAAATAGCATTTTAAGTTACCTAAATCATAAAAACGTATTAGTAGATGCACCACAAAAACCGAGCAATATAACCCGCTATGCGTGTAACCTAGATGACTACTTTGCCTATTACGCCCCTATTGGCGGCATGGTTGAATATGTAGCACCACTTGGTGGTCATATTAAAGCAGGCGAGCCCATCGCACATATTTTACGTATGGAACGCTACCTAAGTGAACAACCATTACAAACGCTGACTCTTGATTGCGATGCTATCGCTATTTTGCACTTTGCCTCAGCAAGCGTTAATCAAGGCACTGAGTTGTATAAATTTTTTACAAACGTATTTGAGCTATAGCTCACCCTTCTCATTGCGTGAGAGTACATTAATCTCCTAAGTTAATGTACATTAGATAAAGCGGCTTTGGCCGCTTTTCTTTTGATCTATCAGTACCGCTTTTAACGTAATGTAAACAGTTCAGTAAAAGTTCACTGTACCTAATGTAAAAAGCGTTATAATAAAATAAATCACAACCTACCCAATACTCACAAGGAATTACAATGAGCTGGCGCCACTGGATCACCCTTTCAGCTTTACTAAGTACCGCAGCATTTGCGCAAGACGAAGTACCAACAAACGAGCAAGACAGCAGTATAGAACTCGTCAAGCAATGTATTTTGAATGAAGTGATTGGGGGCGATGGCAAGCAAACACTCGATGAGCTTCGTAAAAAATGCTCTGCACTGGAAGAAAACAAACAACTTACCGCACTTGATAAACGCCAAGCACGTGAAGAGGTAGGCAAAAAAAATCGTAATGTAATCACCCCCCATAAACGTAATTACATATTACCATTATCATATGTATCGCATCCAAACGATCGCCCGTTCGATCGTTTTGACGAGCTCACAGACGAACAAGATGGTGATACACTCGATAACTTAGAAGCTAAATATCAACTTTCAATCAAGGTCCCCTTGTTTGACGAATTCTCTGACGAAGACCAAGCCTTGTATTTTGGCTTTACCCTGCAATCGTATTGGCAAATTTATAACTCGGAAATTTCATCGCCATTTCGTGAAACTAACTACGAGCCAGAAATTTTTTGGATAAATTACCTTGATCCAGAAAACGTACTCTGGGGCGATGAAATGGCTATTGTGCTCGGTATATCGCACCAGTCAAATGGCCGTAGCCAACCAAACTCGCGCTCGTGGAACCGTATTTACGCCGATTTCATTTGGGAAAACCGAGGCTTTGTTTTTAGTTTTAAACCTTGGTACCGCATAGCTGAAGACGAAAAAGAAGATCTGCTAGACGCAAAAGGTGACGATAACCCCGATATTTACAAATACATGGGGTATTTTGAATTTAGTGGTGCGTATCGTTATCACGATCATGAATTTAGCTTTATGACTCGCAACAATTTAAATTCAGACAATCGCGGTGCACTTCAGCTTGATTGGTCATTTCCTTTGTGGGGCCGCGTTCGTGGCTACGCGCAATACTTTAACGGCTACGGTGAAAGCCTAATTGATTACAACGCCGATGTTGAGCGGATTGGCGTGGGTATCTTATTAACCGATTTGTTATAAAATCAGCGCATAAAAAAGCCAAGCATTAATTATTAAGTGCTTGGCTTTTTTAATTAAAAATTACTCGTTATTTTTTTATGGCAAACACACCTTCAAACTCAGCAACTACATTGTCACCATCATAAATGGTTACCGGTACCACATAGCTTGATTTACCATCGGCTTCTAAATCGCTTAATTTACCTTTACACGCTTGTAAATCGACACAACCGCGCGGATCTGTATTGAGTGGCTTTAAGTACTTAATATTGGCATCAGCCAGTACAATATTACCTTCAAGCCCCGCTTCTTTGAGCGCCAAATACGTTGCTCCCCAGCCAGTTAATGTGGCTAAGCTATAAATAGAACCAGCAAACATGGTGTTATGTAAATTTAAATTAGCGTCTAAATCAGCGTTGGTTGTAAATTGCCAATCGGTGTAACTTTCTACTTTAATGCCCATTGCATCACTAATAGGAATTGATTCCCGCCAGATATTTTGTAGCACTTGAGTCCAATTAGGATGACGGAACCAACCTGGCTCACTCGGCTTTTGCTTAACCATTTTAAAATGCTGAACATCACCGTAAGCTAAGTGCGCTTTTTCTTTTAATTCGTAGCCGTGGCGCTTATAAAATTCAAGTGCGCGTTCGCGTGCAAATAACACTAGTTCATCGGCATTTTGTGTCCATGCTATTTTTTCTAAATCGTGTAACAGACGACTACCAATATGCTGATTTCGGTTACCTTCAGCCACCGCCATATAACGAACCTGAGCTTGCTCATGGTTATTAAAATGTAATCGAGCCACCCCTAATACTTCACCCTCTTTATTTTTTATAAACCGGTGTTCAGCGTCCTGCTCTAAATCATCTTGTTCAGAACCCCTGGGCTCGCCCCAAGGAGCACGTAATACTTCCCAACGTAATTGATAATAAGCTTGCCAATCTTCGCTACTTTGTGGGGTACTTACTTGAAACATACTTACTCCTGTTGTTGTAAAAGCCGCATGTAGAAATTTAAAAAGGCCTCAACCTGTTGATGGCAAATACCATACTCCATCTTAAAAAAACTGCAAATACGACTTTGGTGAGACTTTATAAATGCGTAAAAAATTAATGACAAATCACATTGCGCTTTAACCAAGCTGGTTTATGCTAAAGATCATGACCACATATATTGATGCCTCAACAGGCCTAATTAATAGCCATTTTATTGAAGGCAGCCAAAATGAAGGAGTCCTACTTTATTGGCACAACGTAAATGGCGAGCACATTCAAGTGCGCGAGCATGGTAATTTACGGTGGCTGCTAATTAATAATACGTTGCAATCCATTATCGATGTCAAAAACCCTGAAGCTCTGTTGTTTCCTCACTTACAATATTTGGCTAAACAATGGCAAACACTTTCACCCCCTAATAACGTGCTTGAACTTGGGCTAGGTGGCGGGGCTATTCGCAACTATTTACTTAACCAATACCCCCAAGTAAATATAACGTCAGTTGAAAAAAACGCAGAAATATTGGCGTGTTATTCACAGTTTTTTGCAATCAAAAGTGATGAGAATTTACTTTGCGCTGACGCGCAGCTGGTATTAAATACTGCCCGAAATATTGATTGGATTATTTTAGATTTGTTTAGCCACATAGATGCACCCCGTTTTTTATTTGAACGCGCATTTTATGAAAAAATCTACTCAGCGCTGAACAACAACGGGACACTCTTTATTAATTTTTTATCGCAACACAGCTCACAGTTAAAGCAACTTCAGCAACAATTACGCAATGTATTTGGCTGTGATATTCACCCTCAAAAAATTAAGGGGTACGTTAACCATATTGTTGTGATTCACAAGCAAACACCTTAAACAGATAAGTTAAACGTAACCGGCCCATCGTTACATAAGCTCACTTGCATATCGGCACCGAACTCCCCAGTTGCTACTTTAATTCCTAACGCTTTGGCTTGGTCAACAAAATACTCATATAACTCATTAGCTTGGCTTGGGGTTGCCGCCGATGAAAAGCTCGGACGCATTCCTTTTTTGGTATCAGCCGCTAATGTAAATTGCGAAACCACTAGTAACTCTCCGCCTATATCTTTTAGGCTTAAGTTCATTTTGTTGTTTTCGTCGGTAAAAATTCGGTAATTACTGACTTTATGTAAAAGCTTATCGGCAGCGTGTTTATCGTCTGCTTTTTCAACACCTAACAAAAGTAAAATACCTTGCGCTACTTGCCCAATTACTTGGTTGTTAACTTCTACCTTTGCGTGTTTTACCCGCTGTATTAACCCTTGCATTTAACTTATATCCTTTGATTTAGGTTCTTCTTCCAGTTCTATTTCTGGGGTATCCTCGATATCATTTGGGCTAATACATGCCGTAAATTCGGCGCCCAAAAGTACAACTACCCACGCTAAATACACCCACACAAATAAAATTGGAATAGTGGCTACTGCACCATAAATCACTTCATACGAAGGAAAGTGGCTAATATAAAGTGCAAACCCTTTTTTTGTTAGCTCAAATAAAAGCGCAGCAAATAATGCCCCTGGCACTGCGGCTTTAAACGATACGCGTGTATTAGGCACTAAGGTATAGAGCATGATGAAGCCCATCATTGAAATCCCATAAGGGAGCAATTTTAATAAAAAACCACTAAATCCTGGAATACCTTGGTCAGCAAACGAGACTAACGACACAATGTACGAAGTTACACCAATACTTGCCCCCAGTAACACTGGGCCTAAACTCAGTACCATCCAATACACTGCAAATGAAATCATCATCGGGCGCTTTTTCTTAATACGCCAAATACGATTAAGTGTTGCATCTACATTACGTATTAAAAGTAAGGCAACGGCGGCTAAAAAACCAATACCCACTGCAGTCATTTGATTGGCATTTCCTGCAAAGGAGCTAATATGCTCTCTTATCACATCCGTAGAAGTCGGTACAAAGTTAGTAAACAAAAAGCTTTCTATTTCCATGCGTGTCGATTCAAACCCCGGAAACGCTGAAAATATAGCAACACCCACCGCAATAAGTGGTATTAATGAAAGTAGCGTTACGTAAGCAAGGTAACCGGCATTAACTGTAATTTGATCATCTATACAACGGTTAATATATTGCATCCACCAGCCGGGTTGCTGGCGTATAAAGGACTTAACTTGCTGTTTGTAATGGGAGAGCTTATCATTCATACAATTGACTTGTGCTTATCGAGTTTTGATTATCATAACAATCAGCACCGGAATTTACAGCACTTACACGTAAATAGGGAATCAAATGAAAAAACAAACACTGTTAAGCGCATCAATACTTGCCCTAACGTTAGCATTATCTGGCTGTCAATCAGCTTATTATTCTGCAATGGAAAAAGTAGGCGTTCACAAACGTGACATTCTTATTGATCGCGTAGAAGAAACAAAAGAGTCGCAAGAAGAGTCTCAAGAAGAGTTTCAGTCAGCGCTTGAACGTTTAACTACACTTATTAATTTCGACGGCGGTGAGCTACAAGATGCTTACAACCAACTCAATGACGATTACGAATCAAGCCTTAAAGCCGCAGACGACGTTACTACCAATATTAATAAAGTAGAAGACGTTGCTGAAGCATTGTTCGATGAGTGGAGCGATGAGTTAGAACAATACAAAAGCGCTTCGTTAAAACGCGAAAGCAGTAAAAAACTTAACGCCACTAAGCGCCAGTTTGATCAGCTTCTTCGCTCTATGCGAAGTGCTGAAAGTAAAATGGAACCAGTTCTCTCATCACTAAAAGATAACGTTTTGTACTTAAAGCATAATTTAAATGCACAGGCCGTTGCTGCTATAAAAGGTGAATTTACTAACCTTAAACGCGATATTCAGATACTGATGAACGACATGAACAAGTCAATTGCCGATTCAAACAAATTTATTGAGCAAATGAACAAAGCCTAATAATGCTACTTAATATAGCTCCCCTAAAAGCCTGCTACCCTAACAGGCTTTTTTAAAATTATTTTTTGTTACGATTAACACATTGTTTAATAAATAGCGTTTGTTAAACTTTTACCTAATTGAAGCAATAAAAATAATAAAAATGAAATTACACACACTGTGCTTATTTGTTTCCTCAAGTTTTTTAGCTGCCTGTAGCACAAACAACAATATCAATGTTATTGCAGGGCAAGACAGCGTAACGCCAATTCATGAATCAGGTGAGCGTAAAGATCGCTATCACAATCTCTATATGGGCGAAAAAACCTACCCAGTTACGTGTGAAACCGACTGCTACCCAAAGCACCCCAACGTAATATGCGAAACCACTGCTGAGAATTGCACATATAACGCTGAGCAATTAAACCCGCATCTAAACCTTGGCTTTAATATACGTTGGTTAGGGCATGCTGGTTTTTTGATCCGAACACCTAGCGGCCAACATGTCGTATTTGACCCTGTAAAAGAGCAGTTTGATTCCCCGGTTGATTTAGCATTTAAGCTTGCCTCTGGCTTTTATCGAAAACCAGGTGACTGGCTAAGCAAAACTGAACTCGAAAACGTAGACGCCGTTATGTATTCACATATTCATTACGATCACTTTAATAAATCTGATATAGAAGAAATAGGCAGCAAACCACGTTACTTAGCACCATTAGGCATGGCAGATAACTTTCCAAATGCAGGGCTTAATATTAGCGAAATGGCGTGGTTTGCAAAAACTAAAATTGATGATTTAACTATTCATGCACTACCTGCGCATCATTTCAGCAGTCGAATATTAGTGCCCTTTATTTATGAAGATAACGATAAAGACTTATGGAATGGCTGGTTACTTGAGCAAAATGGCAAAACCTTATTTTTTGCAGGCGACACAGGCTACTCAAAGCATTTTAAAGATATTCAACACAACTATGGCGGCATAGACATATGTTTAATGCCCATAGCATCGTACTACAGCGAAGATAACCCTAAATGGTATCGTTATGTTCATACTACACCAGAAGATGCTCTTACAGCCGCACAAGAGCTTAACTGCAAGGTAATGATACCTTGGGGATATGGTAACTCATCATGGAAAATGGGCGATCGGACGAGTCATTCAGCCTTACTGCGTTTATTACACATGCATAAAACAATGAAATCATCAGTGCCGCTTTATATTTTAAACGAAGGTGAGACTATTAAACTTTAATCAGTCACTAACATAATTAGTAATAAACTCCTTGCTGAACTATCTTTAATTAACTAAGCAGGAGGGAATAATATGTTTCTTGTACGACTCATTTACGCAAGCAAAATTACAGACGGCTTTGGGCCTAAAGATATAGAAAATATTTTACAAAGTGCTCGTACCTATAATGTAAAAACACATGTTACCGGCATGCTTTGCTTTAATAACGAGTACTTTTTACAGTGCCTTGAAGGCTCCAGAACCGCAGTAAATAATACCTATCAACAAATATTAAATGACAAGCGTCACCACAATGTAATTATGCTTAACTATACCCAAATTCCAGAAAGAGAATTTGAAAAGTGGTCTATGGGTTATGTTCCACAATCTAGAGTAACCGAATCACTGAATCTGAAATTTTCAGGCTCTGTTGATTTTAATCCATTTAAAATGTCTGGCGAAAGTGCCCACTTATTAATGCTCGCGTTAAAAGACAGCATTACAGGTGCTATTAGTTAAAATACACATATATATTTGTTTTTAATAGTCACTTAGGCCAAGCTAAGTCATCTTCAATTAGTAAGGCTATTAATGAAAAAAATACTCTTAGCAACAAGCTTATTAATCAGCACCCAAATAATGGCGGCAGACGTAAAATACACATCAACCCCTATTAATATTGACGGCGTATCTGAAAGCGCATGGGATAAGGCTGCTTGGCACGATATGCCACATTTAATGGATGGTACACTGCCTTCAAACGATGCCGATTTTAAAGGCCGCTATCGCTTATTGTGGGATGAAAAATTCTTATACCTACAAGCCGATATTGTAGATGATGTTTTAATAGATACACACCCAAACCCAACCTATAAATATTGGGATGACGATGCCCTTGAAATATTTATAGATAGCGATGCATCGGGCGGGATTCACCAATTTAACCACACCGCTTTAGCGTACCACATTGGCCTTGATAACCAAGCTGCCGATTACGGCCCTGATAAAAAAGCGCACTTGTATACCGACCACTTAGTTAGCAACTGGAAACGCAATACCACTGCACCCTATAACATTACTTGGGAAGTTGCGATAAAACTCTACCCGAATGATTATCAACAAGACGCAAAAAATACACCACTTAAATTAACAGAAAAACAAGTTATTGGTTTTATGCTCGCCTATTGCGATAACGATGGCAGTGAAACACGCGAGCACTTTATGGGTTCACACGAAGTACAGCCTGTTGACGGCAGTAGAAACCGTGGATTTATAGACGCAGATGTATTTGGCAAAATCACCCTGCAACCAAAAAATAAGTAACCACTAACAACTGAAAACGGTTGGGTTTGAGCGCAGCACAGCGAAACCCAACAAAAAAACATCCTACCAGCGAACACTGATACTTTGCATTATCGATTGTTTCTGCTCTAACTCTTTTACTGCTCACTCCCTTCTCCTTGTGCAAAAGATCTTTAAGTGAATTATTCACAAAGAGGATAAGAGGCGCTGCGCTTATAGAGATAAATACATTGTGGCAGTTTTGTCATAGAACGAACTAGAGTCGTTGACACATTTGGCAAAACCACTCTACTGCCATGAAGTAACGACTAATAAATAGTTGAGACGTAGGTTGGGTTGAGCAAAGCGAAACCCAACGAAAAAATACCCTACCAACAATTATAGATACTTCGCATTGTAGGCTCTTTTAGCTTTCACTCTTTCACTTCTCATGCTCTTCTCCTTGTGCAAAAAATATTTAAGTAAAATATTCACAAAGAGGTTAAGAGGCGCTGCGCTTTTAGAGCTCAATACTGATAACTAAAAACTGAAAGCTTCTCTTGCTTTAAAAATAAAAAAGCCGCTGTATTTTTCAATACAGCGGCTTTTAAATTTTTATTCTAAAAGCAATTAAGCTTTAGGAGCACGACCCGCACGTTTACGCTCATTTTCAGTTAAATGACGTTTACGAATACGAATGTTCTCAGGTGTAACTTCTACTAACTCATCATCAGCAATAAACTCAAGCGCTTGCTCAAGTGAATAGTTAAGTGCTGGTGTCAATGTTTGTGCTTCATCTGTACCAGATGCACGAACGTTAGTAAGTTGCTTACCTTTAAGCGCGTTAACTGTAAGGTCGTTATCACGGCTATGAATACCGATAACCATACCTTCATAAACTTCAACACCGTGACCGATGAATAAACGGCCGCGCTCTTGTAAGTTAAATAATGCGTTAGTAAGTGCTTTACCTGTTGCGTTAGCAATCATTACGCCATTCTTACGAACACCTAGCTCGCCACCTTTGTGCGGACCATAGTGATCGAACGTATGGTAAAGTAAGCCAGAACCTGACGTTAATGTCATGAACTCAGTTTGGAAACCAATTAAGCCACGGCTTGGGATCATAAAGTCCATACGCATACGACCTTTACCATCTGGTGCCATGTCAGTTAACTCACCTTTACGAAGACCAATTTGCTCCATGATAGAACCTTGGTGCTCTTCTTCACAGTCAATCGTTAGTGTTTCATACGGTTCTTCTAACACACCATCAACAGTACGTAAGATTACTTCTGGACGAGAAACAGCTAGCTCGTAACCTTCACGACGCATGTTCTCAATTAAGATACCTAGGTGTAATTCACCACGACCCGATACGCGGAAGCTATCTGGGTTATCTGTATCTGCAACACGAAGTGCTACGTTGTGTACTAATTCTTTGTCTAAACGCTCACGAATATTACGTGATGTTACAAACTTACCTTCTTTACCACAGAACGGAGAGTTATTTACAGAGAACGTCATTGTTACTGTTGGCTCATCAACACTTAGTGGTGGTAATGCTTCAACGTTGTTAGGACAACAAAGCGTATCTGAAATCTTAAGCTCGCCTAAACCTGTTACAGTAACGATGTTACCAGCATAAGCTTTATCAGTATCGATACGCTCAAGGCCTAAGTAGCTTTGTACTGAACCAATTTTACCGTTACGAGTCGTGCCGTCAGCGCTGATAACCGTCACTTGTTGGTTAGTCGCAACAGAACCGCGCTTAATACGGCCAATACCAATTACACCTTTGTACGAGTTGTAATCAAGCTGAGAGATTTGCATTTGGAAGTCACCTTCAGGATCTGCATCCGGTGGTGATACTTCATCAACGATCATCTTGAACATAGGTTCCATGTTGTCTGATGGCTCGTCTAAATCTAATGTTGCCCAACCGTTGATAGCTGATGCGTAGATTACTTTAAAGTCTAACTGTTCGTCAGTTGCGCCAAGGTTATCGAATAAATCAAAGATTTGATCCATAACCCAATCAGGGCGTGCACCTGGCTTATCAATTTTATTGATAACGACGATTGGCTTTAAGCCTTGCGCGAATGCCTTTTGCGTTACGAAACGCGTTTGTGGCATTGGACCTTCTTGAGCATCAACAAGTAATAATACTGAGTCAGCCATCGAAAGTACGCGTTCAACTTCACCACCGAAATCGGCGTGTCCCGGGGTATCTACGATATTGATGTGGTAATCATTCCAAGAGATAGCTGTGTTTTTAGCTAAAATGGTAATACCACGTTCTTTCTCAATGTCGTTTGAGTCCATCACGCGCTCTTCGTTACCGCCGCGTGTTTCTAATGTACCTGATTGCTCAAGTAGTTTGTCAACCAGAGTTGTTTTACCGTGGTCAACGTGCGCGATAATCGCTATATTTCTTAACTGTTCGATGCTCATATATTTACTCAGAGAAACTAAATTCTCAATGATCCTGCAAGATCTACGCACTCATCTGCGTTTTCACGAGATGTCCAAGCATAGGATTTAAAAGGGCGCATATTATCCCTCATTAATGACATGGATGAAAGTTTATCCAATACAATTTTCAAAACTTTCTCAATACTTTTACTAAGTATCTGTTTTATATATGACAATTATATAAAATAAATTGTCATTATTTTTTCAAAAATGCAGTTTACACTATTTATACGATATTTTTGGCACTCTTTTACATTTAGGTTATGCTGATTTCGAGCGATTAAATTAACAACAAAATAGAGCGTGCACAGCTTGCACCAAAGTGGAACTTAACCGCACCATGTTGGTGCTATTTTATGCCCTACATTGTAGCAACTAAGTTTTTTTAACCTATAAACATAGAGTTATAAAAATGGCACAAAATCAGCTTAATAAATCCCAAAGCAATTATGCAGCAATAATAAAACCCAATAGTTGGAGGACACATGTCACAATCGGTTTTAGATTTTATTAAAGAAAATGACGTTAAGTTCATTGATTTACGCTTTACTGATACAAAAGGTAAAGAGCAACATGTATCTATTCCTCATCACCAAGTTGATGAAGATTTTTTCGAAGACGGTAAAATGTTTGACGGTTCTTCAATTGCTGGCTGGAAAGGCATTAACGAATCAGACATGGTATTAATGCCTGTTGCTGAATCAGTAAAACTTGACCCATTCACTGAAGAAACGACATTAATTGTACGCTGTGACGTTGTAGAGCCTTCTACACTTCAAGGTTACGAGCGTGACCCACGCTCTGTTGCAAAACGTGCTGAAGAGTACATGAAATCTACAGGTATCGCAGATACTGTGTTATTTGGGCCAGAGCCAGAGTTTTTCCTTTTCGACGATGTTAAATACAAATCAGATATGTCTGGTTCAATGTACAAAGTTGATGCTGTTGAAGCGGCATGGAACTCAGATAAAGATTACGAAGGCGGTAACACTGGTCACCGTCCAGGTGTTAAAGGCGGTTACTTCCCTTGTTCACCTGTTGATTCTTCACAAGATTGGCGTTCAGCCACTTGTTTAGTGCTTGAAGAACTAGGTCAAGTGGTAGAGGCACATCACCACGAAGTAGCAACAGCTGGCCAAAACGAAATCGCAACGCGTTTTAACAGCATGGTTTTAAAAGCGGATGAAATCCAAGAGATGAAATATGTTATTCATAACATGGCTCATTTATACGGAAAAACAGCTACATTTATGCCTAAGCCAATTGTTGGTGATAACGGTTCTGGTATGCACTGTCACCAGTCTTTAGCTAAAGACGGTGTAAACTTGTTTGCAGGCGATAAGTACGGCGGCCTATCTGAAGAGGCGCTTTACTACATTGGCGGCATTATCAAGCATGCTAAAGCTATTAACGCATTTGCTAACGCATCAACTAACTCGTACAAACGTTTAGTACCGGGCTTTGAAGCGCCAGTAATGCTTGCATACTCTGCACGTAACCGTTCTGCTTCAATTCGTATCCCAGTGGTACCATCTGCGAAAGGTCGTCGTATTGAAGTACGTTTCCCAGATCCAACAGCTAACCCATACCTTGCTTTCTCAGCAATGCTTATGGCTGGCCTTGATGGTATCAAAAACAAGATCCACCCTGGCGATGCAATGGATAAAGATTTATATGACTTACCAGCAGAAGAAGCAGCAGAAATTCCACAAGTTGCATCTTCACTTGGTGAAGCACTCGATGCACTAAGTGCTGACCGTGAGTTCTTAACTCAAGGTGGTGTATTCACTGATGACCTAATTGATGCTTACATTGCACTTAAGGGTCAAGAAGTTGAAAAGCTTAACATGACAACTCACCCAGTTGAGTTTGAAATGTACTACAGCTGTTAATTTAACACTGTAAAAGAATGTGTGTTCTCAAGCCCGCTAAGCGGGCTTTTTTAATGGTAAATTAAATCAAACTCCACTAAAGTTAAGCCATCATAAAAATTGCAGGGTAGCAGTGTGAATAGTAAGATTTTATTGCTAATGATTACTTTAGGATTAAGTAATTATGGTTATGCGGGTGAAAAAAGAATTTACGCTTGGAAGGATCAAAATGGCGTTTTAGTGTTTTCAGATACACCGCGTAAAGGTGCTACAGAGGTCAAACTCTCTAGCCAAAGTTTAACTATACCCGCTAAAGATATAGCGACTCTCAGCAGCCAATCCCATACTAAAAAAACAGGGTTTGGTATTGCCATTACGTCACCTGAGCACAATCAAACCATTCATGAAAATACCGGAACAATATACGTCACCAGCCGGGTAATCCCGAGCTTTAAAACAGGGTATACCATTCAATTGCTTGTTAATGGAGAAGCAAACGGCCCTGCAATAAACAACTCCGTATTTGCAATTGCTGATGTTGAAGCCGGTGAACACATGCTTCAACTGAGGCTGTTTAACGAGAAAAACCAAATTATCGCTGTGAGCGAGCCTCGTATATTTAATATGCGCAGAAAAGGCAAAACCCATGGCAATTAAAGCGAAACTTAATATTTAGGCGCAGCAGCTCATTTTAGATAAAACCTGGCCTGCAAACACCTGCGCACTAAAATGGTGCATACATGATTAATAACGAAAATTTTAGCCCTGAATTACTTGATGCCATATGGCAAAATCAAACAACGTCGGTCATGCTTCTCGATAAAAACTTTACGGTTGTTTATGCAAATACCAGTACCAGTGAGTTACTTGGGCTGGCTACTAAACGCTTATTGAAACAGCCCTTTGATACCCTTTTTAATTACCATTCAATTGACTTAAAACGAATAGCGCAGTTTTCATTAATTGATGGTGTTGATTGCCAACAACACAGAGCTGACGTGGTGTTTAGCGATTCTCGCCATGCCAAAGTAAGCGTTAATTCAAGACGAATTAACTTTAAAGGGATTGCTTATATTTTATTAGAGTGTCGCCAAACAGACGACGAAATAAAACACGATCAGGCCTCAAATCAAATGCACCAATACCAAGCTGCACGCAATTTAATAAGAGGCTTAGCACACGAAATTAAAAATCCTTTGGGTGGAATCCGCGGAGCGGCGCAGTTATTGCAATATGAGGTTGATCAGCAAGAAAGAAATCAATGCGCTGAGCTCATTATAGAGCAAGCAGACAGATTACGTGAATTAGTAGATAGACTTTTAGGGCCTAATCAGCTTCCGCAAAAATCTTACGTTAATATACACCAAGCGTTAGAGTCGGTTGTGAAGTTAAGCACACTCGATAATTGTACAAATATCGAATTGAAAAAAGACTACGACCCTAGTATCCCTGATGTGTTTATTGATCAGAGCAAAATACAACAAGTTGTTTTGAATATTGTTCGTAATGCTCAGCAGGCGCTTATTGATGGTGGTGAGATAAAAATAAAAACACGAATAAATCATCAGCATCGCCGCCCGGGTAAGGCTCCTAAAAAAGCCTTGTTGATCCAAATATCTGATAACGGACCAGGCATTGATCACAGCATACGTGAAACATTGTTCTACCCTATGATCACCAATAAAGAAGGTGGCTCTGGACTTGGACTCTCGATTGCGCAAACGCTTATTGATCAACACGATGGCTACATTGAATGTGATAGCTGGCCTGGACATACTGAATTTAATATCTATCTGCCCTTTGCAGATTAATTTTTGGAGTTTGCATGAAAACAGTTTGGCTTGTAGATGATGACGCATCAATTCGTTTTGTACTTGAAAAAGCACTAGAACGTTCTGGTTTTAATGTGGAAAGTTTTGCTAATGCGCAAGATGTACTTAATGCATTAAAATTTAGCCAGCCAGCTGTTTTGGTGTCGGACGTAAAAATGCCCGGTATGGACGGCATGGCGCTGCTTGAACTCATCGCAGAACAAAACCCTGGCTTACCAGTGATCATAATGACTGCACACTCAGACCTAGATTCAGCAGTGAATGCCTTTCAAAAAGGGGCATTTGAGTACTTAGCTAAACCATTTGATTTAAATGAAGCCGTTGCACTTGTTGAAAGCGCATTTAGAGCAAACTCCACAAAAAAAACCAAACGCAAACAAGCGCCACCTAAAAGTGCCCACATCATTGGTGAAGCACCGGCTATGCAAGAAGTATTTAGAGCGATAGGTAAACTGTCAGCATCAAGTATGAGTGTTTTGATTAATGGTGAGTCGGGTACAGGTAAAGAGCTCGTTGCAAGTGCACTGCACAACCATAGTCCCCGTAAAGAAAACCAGTTTATTGCCCTTAATATGGCCGCTATTCCAAAAGAATTAGTTGAGTCTGAACTGTTTGGCCATGAAAAAGGAGCATTTACTGGTGCCGATAGCGTACGAAAAGGTCGCTTTGAGCAAGCCAATGGCGGCACTTTATTTTTAGATGAAATTGGTGATATGCCGCTTGATGTGCAAACCCGTCTTTTACGCGTACTTGCCGATGGTGAATTTTACCGTGTTGGTGGGCATCAAAGTATCAAAGTCGATGTACGTATCATTGCAGCGACACATCAAAACTTAGAAGATCTCGTTAAACAAGGTAAGTTTAGAGACGATTTATTTCATCGATTAAATGTAGTTCGTCTTCGTTTACCCGCATTACGTGAGCGCACCGAAGATATAGAACGCTTAGCGCAGCACTTTTTACATAAAAGCGCTAAAGATCTGCAAGTAGAAAGCAAAGTATTGAGCCCTAAAGCCACTGAGCAACTTCGTTTATTTAACTGGCCAGGCAATGTTCGCCAGCTTGAAAACACCTGTCGTTGGTTAACGGTTATGGCACCAGGCGAGCTTGTTACAGAGCAAGATTTGCCCCCTGAAATTATTGAAGTAACACCAATACAAGTAGAAGGTGATTGGCTGGATGCTTTTCAACAATGGCTTAATAATGAGTTAAAACAAGGTAAAGAAAATATTTGGCCTGATATACAAGCACAATTAGAAACACGATTAATTAAAACAGCACTTGCTAATTGTTCGGGTCACAAACAAGATGCGGCCATAAAAATAGGCTGGGGTCGCAATACATTGACCCGTAAATTAAAAGAGCGCAATATTAGTTAACAATGTGCATTAAATTTTGATATCGAATGAAATTAATCGAACATATTCCTTTGTTCAAACAAATGGAAATAATTAACAGGCTGCATTTTTTTAAAGAGTTTACGCTTAACGAGCGTCAAATTTTATTAGAATCATATGGCCTGTTATATTTAGTTGGCCAACATCAATTTTTGTTTAAGCAGTTTGATAACGATAAACGATTATATATTGTACTTAGCGGTGCACTTTTAGTATTTAAACATAACCACTTACTAGAATTAGGCACTATAGAGCCTGGTGAATTTATAGGTGAAGGCGCATTTATAAATAACCGAGAGCGCAGTACAAGTGCTCGCGCCAAAACCGACACCATTGTCCTTGCCATCACTCCCGAAGCACTCACTCAATTACCCAATGTCATTCGAGAAAAAATTAAAGACCGTATTATTGAAGGCATGAGCGAGCGAATAACCAAGCTCAGTGACTATATAGAAAACCACGGTTAGTTCAATCCATATAAACAACCTGTAATGAGCAATCAAGCCAGCTTGGGTTATTGACATGGGCTGTAAATGTGTAAGTATCGGATGGCTTGGCGCCAAAGGGCGTATTTACAAGCGGCTGTGAGTGGCTATATGTTTGCGAATAATTTTTGTAATAAATGACAACGTAACCGTATAAAAACTCCCAACCTAACCTCACAATAGCGCCACTGGGTAAGGTAAAATCAGCATGCTTTTTGGTAAAGGAAACGATTAAATCATTGTACTTATCTTCGCTGCATTGGGTTGTTCTTAGCCGAGACGGCATAGTAAAAGCGCCTTCTCCATCAGTACTTTTTAAATAAAAGCCTATATTGCCATCGCCATAAAAATGATTTGATCGTGTGGTGTAGTTAATTTCGGGTTGATAACCTAGCTCTTGCATAATAATAGCTAACTGCTCAGTCTCTTTTTGATAAATCTTATCGCTTGATAAAAGCAATGTAGCTTCACCAAAATCAGATGGGATTTCTAGCTCTACATATTCATAAGGAAGGTTCTGTGCTTTTAGCGCAGCATCGAGCTGGTTGCGCTGTTCATCTTGTAAATTTTCACTAAAAACATAAACGGTGGGTTGCTGGCATGCGGCTAACATACATGCCAGTACACAAATTAAAAATCCTTTTTTCATAGTCACCTCAATTGATTACAAATGTAGTCTATTAGAGATAATGACTTATAGCAACCTAATTTATTTGGTTATTCAACCAAGCATCTACACTTTTACGCGTATATAACACCTCTTTAAATAAGCGGTGACGTTCAAATTCCAAAACGCTTTTTTTGTTAGTATTGCCACTTAGTAACTGGCTGTGTGTATCGTTAAATTTTGAAATAACCGAAAACCCTCGCTCAGGTTTTTGGTCGTGTTTTTTTATTGATTTACTAAGGTGTTCCCTAACATCATCGGCAGTTAACATGTCTGAATGATTTAAGCCCATTAGCTCTTTTCTCATTGCTAATCTTACGCCCATTTTTTACTCCATGATTCTATGTATTCTAAATTCGACACAGCTATAGCAATTAGTAAGCCACCTACAAAAGTGATTCGCCGCAGCTTAACTAATAAATACTTCAGTTTTTTTAAGGGAGTCATTTTTTAAAAAATAATTAATACGTAAATTTGAGTGATTTGGTTTGGTGCATAATTGGCTGTATGCCTTTATACTACAGCCTATGCAAGCCTCCACCGAGAGTAAAAATGAACAAAGAATACATAGAAATAGAACTAGAAGAAGAGCCTATAGAGCTCTGTAAATTATTAAAAGTACTCAATTTAGTTGAAGGTGGCGGCCAAGCTAAAAACCTAATCACCGAAGGCTATGTGGGTGTTAACCATGAAATTTGTACAATAAAACGGAAAAAATTATACAGTGGTGATGTGCTTGAATTTGATGGCGAACTTTTTCAACTCTCTCTGAGTGAAGATGCAACCCCAGTACAAAAACCGATTGAACAAGCACCTGTTGAACCCAAGCAAAATACTTCAGCTGCGGAAAACCAACCAGCAAAAAGTAAGCGTAAACGTACTAAAAAGCCAAAGGTCGATGAAAAAACAGGACGACGCCCTATTTCATTTGGGTAAGCCCATAATCTGCACTACAAAAAAGGTCAACTTGTATAGTTGGCTTTTTTACTCTTTAATAACCTTGTTAATAATAATAAAAACAAGGTCACAACATGTCATCTCACACACCTAAAAACTGGTTTAAACCTGTAGCTTGGGCTGCTCTTATATGGAATTTATTGGGCGTTATAGCATTCATTATGCACATAATGACAAGCCCAGATATGATCAGTAAACTACCATTAGATCAACAAGCTGCATATTCAAACACCCCAATATGGGCCACCATTGTCTTTGCTGTTGCCGTTTTTGGCGGTGCCTTAGGCTGCGTATTTTTACTTGCTAAAAAATCGCTTGCAACACCTACTTTTGCTTTATCGCTCGGCGCGATAGTAATTCAGCAATACTACAACTTTTTTGTAATTGATAGCATTGCTCTACTCGGAGTAAGCTCGATTATCATGCCATCATTGGTAGTTGTCATTGCCTTAGCGCTTATTTATTTAAGTATAAAAGGCAAACAACAAGGCTGGCTAAACTAGCTTGATGGGGCCAGCTGAACAACGTTTTTTAGTTGTCATAGATGGTTTATTAAAATCATAATTTAAAACCTTACTCCCGACTCTAGCTGTTCATAAATGCAGCTATTTAAGGTTCGTTTATCATGGTATGCACTTTGCAATAACCTAATTACAGAGGTTACTTTTTAAAAAATTTAATTAGTTAAGAAGGGGCAAAATAATGAAAAATAGTTTCGATACCCAACATGAGCTCACAATTAATGGTGAGCAATATAATATACATTCTCTAAAAGGACTTGGCGACAAAGCAAAACGACTCCCCTTCTCCTTAAAAGTCTTACTCGAAAATTTACTGCGCAACGAAGACGGCGAAAACATTAAAGAGCAAGATATTAATGCGCTACTAAATTGGGATCCAAAGGCAAAACCATCATCTGAAGTTGCATTTACCCCTGCACGGGTAGTAATGCAAGACTTTACTGGCGTACCTGCCATTGTTGATTTAGCTGCAATGCGAGATGCAATGGAAAAATTAGGTGGGGATCCTGCAAAAATTAATCCGCTTTCGCCTGCTGAGTTAGTGATAGACCATTCAGTTCAAGTAGACAACTATGGTAATGACGGTGCCTTCGATTTAAACGCCAAACTTGAATACGACCGCAATAAAGAACGCTACGAATTTTTACGCTGGGGCCAAACGGCATTTGATAACTTAAAAGTGGTGCCCCCCGCAACCGGAATTGTTCACCAAGTTAATTTAGAATACCTAGCCCGTGTTATTTTCAATGAAGATAGCAATGGTAAAAAGTTTGCCTACCCCGACACACTGGTTGGTACTGACTCGCACACCACCATGATTAATGGCTTAGGTGTACTTGGTTGGGGTGTAGGTGGCATTGAGGCTGAAGCTGCTATGCTTGGCCAGCCTATTAGCTTGCTCATTCCACAAGTAGTTGGTATGAAGCTTAGTGGCCGATTACCTGAAGGCACAACAGCAACCGATTTAGTGCTTACAGTAACTGAAATTTTGCGTAACCACGGTGTGGTCGGCAAGTTTGTGGAATTTTATGGCGATGGCCTTGCAGATCTCCCCCTTGCTGATAGAGCAACCATTGCAAACATGGCACCCGAATATGGCGCTACATGTGGTATTTTTCCAATTGATGATGAAACCATTAATTATTTACGCCTCACCAACCGCGATGAAGACCAACTAAAACTTATTGAAGATTACGCAAAACACCAGGGCCTGTGGCGTAACGATGGCGACGAAGCTCGCTATACCGACACACTAGAACTAAAGCTCGATGATGTTGTACCAAGCCTTGCGGGCCCTAAACGTCCACAAGACAGAATAGCGCTCAACAAAGCCGGCGAGGAAATTTCTCAACATTTAAAAGGCTTTCAAGAAGAGCGTATCGCACATCGCGATAAAAGTGATGATGAGCAATCGCGTATCGAAAGCGAAGGCCCCACAACCAACCCTGATGAACCTGTAAACGAAGCACAATTTATGGGGGCGGCAAAAGTTAATTACAAAGGCCAAGAGTTTGAACTTAACGACGGTGCCTGCGTTATTGCAGCTATTACAAGCTGTACTAATACCTCTAATCCAAGTGTTATTTTAGCCGCGGGCCTTGTGGCTAAAAAAGCAAAACAACTCGGTATTAATGTTAAACCTTGGGTTAAAACCTCACTTGCACCAGGCTCTAAAGTGGTCACTGACTACTTAGACAAAGCAGGTTTGATGGACGACTTAGAAAGCTTAGGTTTTAATTTAGTGGGTTACGGTTGCACCACCTGTATTGGTAACTCTGGACCGCTAGCTGATGAAATCTCACAAGCTATTCAAAAACACAAGCTGGTAGTCAGCTCTATCTTATCAGGTAATCGTAATTTTGAAGGGCGTATACACCAAGATGTTAAAATGAACTTTTTAGCGTCACCTCCTTTAGTTGTTGCTTACGCAATTGCAGGTAGAACAGACATAGATGTTTATAACGAGCCTCTTGCACAAGATGAAAACGGTAACGATATTTACCTTAAAAACATTTGGCCAAGCGTAAAAGAGGTTAGCGATTTAGTAAAAGAGACGGTTACCAAAGAAATGTTTGCCAAAAGCTACGCCAATGTTTATGAAGGCGACAGCCGTTGGCAACAAATTCAAATACCTGATGGTAAATTATATGATTGGAACGACGCATCTACCTATATTAAAAAAGCACCATTTTTTGATGGCATGACCGTAGAGCCACCTGGCATTCCTACTATTGAAGGAGCGCGCTGCTTAGCTAAGCTAGGAGACTCGGTTACAACCGATCATATTTCGCCTGCTGGCGCAATTAAAGCCGAAGCACCTGCTGGGCTTTACCTGCAAGAACACAATGTAGAAAAAGCACAATTTAATTCTTACGGCTCTCGTCGTGGTAACCATGAAGTAATGATGCGTGGCACCTTTGCTAACGTGCGACTAAAAAACTTGTTAGCACCGGGCACAGAAGGCGGTGTAACACGCACGCAACCAGACAATAGCTTAGAAAGTATCTACGATGCAGCTATGGCATATCAAAAAAATGATACACCACTTATTATTTTGGCCGGAAAAGAATATGGAACAGGCTCGTCTCGCGATTGGGCTGCGAAAGGCTCATTACTGTTGGGTGTAAAAGCCGTTTTTGCACAAAGTTATGAACGTATTCACCGCTCTAACTTAATCGGGATGGGTGTACTGCCATTACAATTTAAAGAGGGTGAAAGTTATGAGTCACATGGTTTAACAGGACAAGAAGAGTTTGATATTCAAGGCCTGTACGATAAAACCGACGAAGTTACACTGGTGGCTACAAATGCCGAGGGCAAAAAAACAAGCGTAAAAGCCGATGTACGTATTGATACACCTAAAGAGTGGGATTACTACAAGCATGGCGGTATTTTACAGTATGTACTGCGTAATATGCTTAACTAAGCTGCGTAGTGAATGATTCAAAGGCCTTATGGTTAAAACCATGAGGCCTTTTTTATAACTGTCTTATTATTGCGCTGCATCAATATGCAAAACACATAGCTTAATACACTGGTACCATAACCAGTGGGGGCGTTATGTCGCATGTAACTATTATTAGAGTACTTAAAGCATCCATCGTGCTTGGCTTATGCCTTATAATTACGGGCCATGCACTTATCATATCTAATGGGTTTAATGAGCAATTTGGTATTAACGGCATTATTGCATCCGCAGCTTGCATTGCAGTGGGCATATTATTATCACTTCCCACCAAAATATATCTAACCATATTACTAATGGAAGTTGAAAAACGTTATACCCGCTCTCGTACTCATGAATAGCGCTTAAAGCACACTTAAATTATTAATTTCTTTATTACGTTTTTCTAATTTTTTTTCGATGTTTTCTGCGTCTTCAAACAGCTTTTTAATCGATTCAGGGTTTAATATTGAAGGAGCCTGTGTATTAGCTGACATCTCATTAGTGCTAGATTCTAAATTTAAAATAGAGGTATCTTCTGCACCAATCACGGTTATGTCTTCAGGGTTAAGGGTTAATTCTATACTTTTTCCATTCGGATTAGGGCTATCTGAATAATGCCATTGGCCTGTTTCATCTTGCCACTTATAAATTGTACTTGAAGATGTCACTGTTGATGTATTGCTTGAAATGCCACTGGTAATTTTATCCCCAGCCTGCTGGATGCCTTTTACAGCTTGATCAAGCGTATTGGTTGATAGCGCCACCATTTGTTCTTTAATTTGCTGGGTTTCTTTGCTAACTACTGAACCAGAAAGCCAAGTTTGGCCATCGGGCTTTTTTAAATAAAACAATGATATTACAGCAATAACCATGACTGATATTGCTAAATAGGTAAAGTATTTCATAGCGTTCCTGCTTTTGTTATTCCATTAAGTTGATAGTAGTAAATAAAGTGCAATCAAGCAATTTTTTATCAAAATCTAAGCAATAAAAAACGCAGCTTATGCTGCGTTATAGTGTGGTTAAACAACGTCTTAATCGTGTTAAATCCCATCGCCGTCCATATGAAGACCACATTCGCGATTTAAACCAAAAAAGCGTGTTTCTTCTTCGGTCATACCCGGCTCTAATTTACGCGTAGTGTGTACATCTCCCATTGACACATACCCTTGCTCCCATAACGGGTGGTAAGGCAAATCATGCTTGGTCAGGTATTGATAGACATCACGGTTTGACCATTCAATAATGGGGTATACCTTAACCGTCCCTCTGCTAATTTCTACAAACTGCTTATCTGCTCGTGTTGATGACTGGTCGCGACGCAAACCACTAAACCAGGTGCCCGCTTCAATTTCTTTTAACGCACGGGTCATTGGCTCAACTTTATTGAGCTGGTTATATTGCTTAATACCGTCTTCACCTTGCTCCCAAAGTTTTCCAAACTTAGCTTCTTGCCATGCTGGGCTCAGCTGCGCTTTGTACACTTTTAAATTAAGTGATAAACGCTCGCTCATTTGCTCAATAAACTGGTACGTTTCAGGAAACAAATAACCTGTGTCTGTTAATACTACAGGAATATCTGGACGCTGGGTCGTTACTAAATGCAGCATTACCGCAGCTTGAATCCCAAAGCTTGAGGATAAAAACGCAGTGTCGGGTAAATTTTCAAGTGCCCACGCAACGCGTTCCTCTGCGTTCATATCTGCTAGTAAACCATTAGCATCAGCCAACATAGCTGCTTGGCTTTGTTTATCTAGCTGTAATATATTTTTAAATTCACTCATGGAAAATTCCAAGCCTCACCAGCGCCAGGCGCTGGTATCTAATTATGCGTGAAAATCGGTTACTGATACTTTTACTTCAGCAACAATGCCTTTGCGAATTACAAAGTCACCAAAACATTCACCGTCGTTTCGCTCACTTGCCCACTGGCCTATTAACTTGTCAAACGCCTCTAGGTAAACATCTTCGCCTACGTTTTCTAGGTACAATTTAGGAATGCGTGTACCTTCAAGGTTACCGCCTAAGTAAACGTTATATTTACCAGGGCCTTTACCTACTAAACCGGCCTCTGCAAGCATTGCGCGGCCACACCCATTAGGGCAGCCTACAACACGCATAATAATGCTGTCGTCTGGAATGCCGTGTTTAGCAAGTAGTGCTTCAGTTTTTTCAATTAAGCTTGGTAAGTAACGTTCAGCTTCAGCCATTGCTAGCGGGCATGTGGGTAATGCCACACAGGCCATTGAATTTTTACGTTGCTCTGTATCACCGTCGTCAATCAACCCATGATTGCGAGCAATTTCTTCAATCACTGCTTTTTGATCGGCAGGTACACCAGCAATTATTAAGTTTTGGTTTGCCGTCATACGCATATCACCTTGGTGAACTTCTGCAATTTTACGACAACCTGTTTTAAGTGGCTTACCTGGGTAGTCTAAAATACGGCCGCTTTGAATAAATAGCGTTAAGTGGTGCTTACCATCAATGCCTTCTACCCAACCAATACGATCGCCTCGATGAGTAAACTCATACGGGCGGCTCGGTGCAAAGTTAACGCCTGCGCGTTTTTCTACTTCGGCTTTAAATACGTCTGACCCAACACGGTCTAGTGTGTATTTGGTTTTTGCATTTTTACGGTTTGAACGGTTACCCCAATCGCGCTGTACAGATACAACGTGCTCTGCAATTTTTAGCGTGTCTTCTAGGCTAATAAAGCCAAAGTCGTCAGCCTTACGTGGATACGTAGCCGTATCGCCGTGGGTCATCGCAAGGCCACCACCTACAAGTACGTTAAAGCCAACAAGCTTGCCGGCTTCTGCAATAGCGACAAAGTTTAAATCGTTAGCATGAACATCAACCTCGTTATTAGGCGGAATAGTGACGGTTGTTTTAAACTTACGTGGTAAATAATTAGACCCTAAAATAGGCTCTTCTGTTGTTTCTGCTTTTTCGCCGTTTAACCAAATTTCAGCATACGCTTTTGTTTTTGGTAACAAGTGCTCTGAAATTTTAGCAGCCCACTCATACGCTTCTTGATGTAGCTCAGACTCAACCGGGTTGGTAGTACACAACACATTACGGTTTACATCGCCCGCAGTTGCAATTGAATCAATACCCACACTGTTTAACATTTGGTGCATGCCTTTAATATTTGGCTTTAATACACCATGAAACTGAAACGTTTGACGCGTAGTTAAACGAATGCTGCCGTAGCTAGTTTTCTCATCAGCAAATTTATCGATTGCTAACCATTGCTCTGGCTTAATAATACCGCCAGGCATACGCGCACGTAGCATTACGTTATGCAATGGCTCAAGCTTTTGTTTAGCGCGCTCTGGACGAATATCGCGGTCGTCTTGCTGATACATGCCATGAAAACGAATTAACTGGAAGTTATCAGCAGTGAAACCACCGGTTATCTCATCTTTTAAGTCTTGCTCTATAGTGCCACGTAAAAAGTTACTTTCTCTTTTCAAACGCTCGTTATCAGAAAGCTTTACGTTTTTATCTTGTTCGCTCATTTTAAATCCTAAATTTGTTACAGTGACGGCTGTTAGCTGTTAATAAAATAAGAAACGTGATTAATACACGTCTTTCTGATAGCGGTTTGCGCTACGCAGGTCTTTTAAATATTGCTCTGCGTCTTCATCGTTTTTGCCGGTATTTTCTTTAATAATATCAACCAATGCTTGATGTACATCTTTTGCCATGCGGTTTGCATCACCACACACATAAAAGTGAGCGCCAGCTTCTAACCACTCAAAAACATCTTTTGAGTTTTTGCGAAGCTTGTCTTGTACATAGATTTTTTCGGCTTGGTCGCGACTAAATGCCACGTCTACTTTGCTCAATAAGCCCGATTTTAAATACCCCTGAATCTCAACTTGGTATAAAAAGTCTTGTGTAAAATGAGGGTTACCAAAAAACAGCCAGTTTTTACCTTGTGCTTCACGCGAGTCACGCTCTTGTAAAAAAGCACGGAATGGCGCAATACCGGTACCCGGACCCACCATGATGATAGGTGTTTCATCGTTAGCCGGTAAACGGAAGTTATCATTATGCTCGCTGAATACTTTTACCTTACAGCCTTCTTCTGCACGGCGCGCTAAATAACCAGAACAACCACCTAAGTGCTCGCTATCAAAGGTGTCAAACTCAACGAGTCCTACTGTTAAATGCACTTCGTCTTCAACTTCGCTTTGGCTAGACGCTATAGAATATAAACGAGCCTGAAGCTTACGTAAGCAATCAACTAATGTTTGTGCATCTAGTTTTGCTGGATTTTGACGAATAACATCAAATATTTGGCGTGGTTCAATGTATGCACGCATCGCCGCTTTATCTTCTACTAGCTTTAATAGTTCAGGTGTACCTGTTGCTGTTGCGTATTTTTCAACAAAGCCCGGGTATGACTGAGTTAGTTCTAATTTTTCAATAAGTGCATCACGAACGCTTAGTTCTTCATTCGCTACTTTAACGCGACTAGAGCCATCAATTTGGGTAAGTGCTAGTACTTCATTAACTAACGCTTCATCATTTAAAAAATATACACCCAGCGAGTCACCCGGTGTATAAGTGATATCAGAGCCTTCAAGTGAAATTTCTACATGGCGTACATCTTTTGTTGAATCACGCCCAGTAATTTTTTGAACTGCTAATAATTCGGCTTCAAATGGATTTTGCTTTGTGTACTGGCTAGCTACAGGCGTTGGCGCGCCAAATGGCATAACGGCGGCTTGGCCCCCTGCGCTACCCTGTTGCGCTTTTAAATCTGGTTCAAATGCATCCAATGCGCCTTGAATCCATGTTGCAGCTTCTTCTTCGTAGTCAACGTCTAAATCAGCACGTTGATAAACCGACTCAGCGCCTAACTTATTTAAACGTTCTTCAAAATCTTTTGCGGTTTGGCAGAAAAACTCATAGCTAGAATCGCCTAAGCCAATAACCGCTATTTTAACACCGTCGAGTTTAGGGGCTTTTTTGGTCGCTAAAAATGCATGCAAAGTCTCGCCATCTTCAGGCGGCTCACCTTCACCATAAGTAGATACAACAACGGTTAAAAACTTTTCTTTTTTCAGGGCTGTTGGCTTGTAATCAGACATACTTACTAACTTGGCTGATAAACCACGCGATTCAGCTTGCTCTTTCATTTGGGTTGCAACACCTTTTGCATTTCCCGTTTGTGAGCCGTATAAAATAGTTAGTACTGCTGCATCACCAGAAACTGGCGCCCCAGCTGTAGGCATACCAAGCGCTGAGGCATTGGCATTAGCTGCTAAGTAACCACTTACCCACGCTTGTTGAATTGGATTAAGTTCAGCCACTAAACCTTGCAGCTTTTGAACTTGATCTTGCGATAGCGGGCTTGCCGCAGCATTTAGTTGACCTAACAACATGAATCGATTCCCCATAACCCTGAAAATTAAGCACAACACACACCGTGTATTGTTAAAAATGAGTTTTTCCTCAACCAATGTAAAGTTTGCTGAGGTTTTCTTACTGTGCAGGATAACGGGCAATCCGCTTATCAAAAAAGAATAGAATCTGCTTTGATATTCCATTTAGTTATTAATTTTAAAAAACACCTAAAAAAACAGATTAAAGAGTAATTATTGCTTTTTGTTAAATTTTAAATTAACAATTTTGTAACCTAAACAAAGTAATGTATATTATTCACTCATTATAAAAATAGGAACAATCATGTCACACGGGACATATAAAAATAAACTATTCGGAACAGCCTTATTACTAGGCACACTTCCGGTAATGGCAAATGTAGAAAACGGTAGTTTTGAGCAATGGTCAGGCAATACACCTGACGCATGGAGCACGATAGATAGCGGCATTAGCCTATCGCGCTCAACAAATATTGTTAAAACAGGTAATAGCGCTGCAGCAGTTAATGTAACCACAGGCTCTCAGGCTAACACCGATTTATTACAACAAATAACGGTAGAAGCAGGGAAAACCTATGTGTTTTCAACTGATGTCTACCACACAGAAGGAAAAATTAAAGCCCGTTTATTCGTAGATGGTTACCAAGGCTACTCCAATAATACGCAAACTAACCAGTGGCAAACAATTAGCCACAGCTATACAGCAAGTAGTAATAAAACCATTAATGTTGGTCTACGCTTTTATGATGTTAGTGGCTTTGATGGCAGTGAACTTGTTTATATAGATAACTTTTTACCTACAAGTAACGACAGCAGTTCAGGAAGTTGTTCGAGCAATAGTCTCTCTTTTAGTTTGACGACAGATAATTATGGTAGCGAAACAAGCTGGGCTATTAATAATAACCAAGGTAGTACGGTTGCCAGTGGTAGTGGCTATGCGTCTAATACACAATACAACGAAGCGTTGTGTTTAGCTGATGGCGCCTATACCTTTACTATTAACGACAGCTACGGTGATGGTATCTGTTGTAGTTTTGGTAGTGGTAATTATGCGCTCACTAGTGGTAGTTCAACCATTGCAAGTGGAGCAAGTTTCAGCAGCACTGAAAGCACCTCATTTTCGCTTGGCGGTGGCTCTGGTGGCACCCCGACCACACCAACGGGTTATTATGTTACAGCACAAGGCCTAACCGGTTATGCACTAAAAACAGAGCTTTATAACATCATTAATAATCATAGTTCGCAGGGGTACTCTGCGATATGGGACTTTTATGATTCATCGGCTCGCGATACATATTTTGAAAACGATAATAGTATTTTAGATATGTACAGCGAAAAGCCAAATGGCAGCGATAGCTACACATACACAGCTGTTAGCGATCAATGTGGCAATTATAGTGGTGAAGGTGGTTGTTACAACCGCGAGCATTCGTTCCCTAAAAGTTGGTTTGGCGGTACCAATGAGCCTATGAACTCAGATGTTCATCATATTTATGCAACCGATGGCTATGTAAACTCTAAACGCAGCAACTTCCCGTTTGGTGAAGTAGCAAGCGCCACATTTACATCAACTAATGGCAGTAAGTTAGGCTCTGCAAGTAGTACCATTAATTACACGGGCACAGTGTTTGAACCCATTGATGAATTTAAAGGTGACTTTGCACGCGCCTATTTTTACATGGCTACACGCTACGAAAATGTAATTGGGACGTGGCAAAATAATACCACTGCAAGTAATGCCGTTCTTAACGGCACCAGTACGCAGGTATTTGAAAGCTGGGTTGTTGCTATGTTAATCAACTGGCATAACGCAGACCCTGTTAGCCAAATGGAAATAGACCGAAACCAAGCAGCATTTGAATTCCAAGGTAACCGTAATCCGTTTATCGACTACCCTGAATTTGTAGAAATGATTTGGTAATAAATATAGCCTCAGCCAAGGCTGAGGCTATTTAAAACTCGCCTGACCAAGCGCAATAGACTCATAACGCTTTCCCGTTAATTTAATCACCCATACGCTGTCTGTAAATGTACGGCTAAAATACACCGTTTGCCCATTGGGAATATTAGGCATGAAAGACGTAATAGACTGCCAATCGCTATCTACTTTTTCTTTGAGCTTCATGCTCGCATTATAATAACTTCCTTGCTCGTTTGTTTTTACCTCAAGTGCTGTTAACTGTTCGCCGTCGCCTATTTCTATTAATGCACTTTTGTTTAAGTTAGCTAATAACTGAGGTTGATGGATAGGTTGTAGGTTGTTTAATGTTTCATCTATTTTGCTATCTATGGTTATTTTACTTTCTAGCTTGTAAATAGTGGCTTTAATTGCAAATACTGGTTCTGCAATACAGGCTGAAGATAAAAGCCCCAGAGTAATCCCCATTACGGCTTTATAAAAATACATTTTCATTCGTTATACTCCTTTATCATTTAGTCAGCCTAGCATAACCAATTTATCATCTATTAAAACTTAACTTATTAATATTCATAACATTCTTTTAATTCATAGTGATGAATATTGCTTATTGGGCTATTTAAACACACCATTTTTAGCGATAATAAATAGATGAGTATTAAACAAGGTAAGGAAGCAACTTGTCGCTAGCAATTGAGCTAAAGCAATTAAGAGCAAATAAAAAATGGACCCAAGCATTTGCTGCACGCGAGATTGGTATTCAACAATCTTACTTATCTAAGCTTGAAAATGGACAATTTATTCCGTCCGCTGAGGTAATTGAAAAGCTCGAACTTTGCTATGGCAAAACGTGTTTAGATAAGTATTTACCATCAAAAACATTACAAAGCACACAGCTTAAAAAAAGGCTGTTTGTCAGTTTAATTATGCTCATTACTGGTCTCGTAATGTGGTTATGCGCAACCTATGAAATTTTCTACCCAGAGACTTACTTTACTTATCAGGCCAAATTAGGCGATTTTGTAGCATTCAACGTCAGTCAGCACTACCAAGGCGAGCGATTTATTGAAGGTGATGTTATTTACCAAATTTTAGGCGAGAGACAAGTTAGCCGGATTGAAAACCGCTTTTTAATTGTAGGCTCTATGCTTTGTATTTTGCTATCCGTTGTCGTTGCCGCTTTTTCTAAAAAGCATTTGTTAATTAAGCTTCTTAATAAAGTTTAAACAGATTACCTAATGGGCTTTTTAGCGTTCCACTTATCCATTATTTTATTATATAAAATACGATCGTTATCTTTGCATGGCCTTGGCGATCCCGTTGGTAAGCCTACTTTACCCATAACACCTTTAAAATCAATTTTGTAGCACATACCTTTGTACATTTCCATCCGCTGACTACCATCTGCGCTTTGCCACAATACCGCGGATTTGAAATTACTAGAGTGCTCAATTGGAACCGTTATTTGTTGGTGATTTTTGCTCTTTGGCAAAGTTGCTATCAGCGGGAAATCAAAGGATACAATAGCATTACTGGAAGTAGAAAGCTGAGTTATTGGTGCGTACGGATCAATTTTTTTAAATGACTGCTGCTGAGTTTTTGAATTAACCTTATTCTTTATAGGCTCAATAGTGGCTTTATTTACATTATGCTTTTTTCTATCAGTACTTATGGCAATGCTTTTACTTGTCTCAGTGGTATTCTCTGGTAAATTTAATTTTAATCGCTGAGCGTTCTCTAAGTCACGTTCTTTAAGCGGCTTAAGTGTTAACTCACTTGCATCAAACTCGGTATCATTTTCAGGGAATGAAGTATTCGGCTGTTTACTTTTTGTATGGCTAGGTAATGTTGTCAGGTCCACCATTACATACGCTTTTATCACTTTGCCTGCGTATGGTTGTGCTATCTCAAGCGTTTGCCTTGAAACCAAATAAATAACAACAATATGCAAACCAATTGATATACCCCACGCTTTATAGTTACCTTTCAACACATCAACTTCCTGTAAACAGTTTACTTTATGAGTATAACTGTGCAGGTTTAGTTCATTTACAAAGATACATTGTCGGTCTAAAAATCATCAATACGTTGCTTTACTACAGTACTAAATACAAAAAGCCCCAGCTAATGCCGGGGCTTTTTTACAAAACTAACTTAATTAAAAATTAAGCTTGTTTTGGACTAGAAACAACGTCGACTAAAGTCCAAGATTTATTCTTAGAAATTGGTGCACATTCACGGATAGTAACTACGTCACCCGCTTTTGCTGTGTTGTTTTCGTCATGTACGTGTAGCTTAGTTGTACGTTTAATGAATTTCCCATAGATTGGGTGCTTCACGTAACGTGCGATTGCGATAGTGAAAGATTTTTCCATCTTGTCGCTAACTACACGGCCTTGAAGAGTACGAATTTTATCGCTCATTATTGACCTGCCTTCTGGTTAATAATTGTTTTTACACGCGCGATATCGCGACGTACTGTTCTTAGCGTGTGTGTCTGAGCTAACTGACCAGTGCTTGCTTGCATGCGCAGGTTAAACTGCTCACGAAGAAGTCCTAGAAGTTCAGCATTAAGCTCTTCTACGCTTTTGTCTTTTAGTTCGCTTGCTTTCATCACATTACCGTCCGAGTTACGAAAGTTGTTTTGAATGGCAGTTTACGAGCTGCAAGGTCGAATGCTTCACGAGCAAGCTCTTCAGAAACACCTTCCATTTCGTAAAGTACTTTACCAGGCTGAATTTCAGCAACCCAATATTCAACAGAACCTTTACCTTTACCCATACGAACTTCAAGAGGTTTTTCTGTAATCGGTTTGTCAGGGAAGACACGAATCCAGATTTTACCTTGACGTTTCACGTGACGCGTCATAGCACGACGAGCTGCTTCGATTTGACGAGCAGTCATGCGGCCACGGCCAGTAGCTTTCAATCCGAAAGTACCGAAGCTTACTTTGTTACCGTTTTGCGCTAAACCGCGGTTGCGGCCTTTGTGCATTTTACGGAATTTTGTACGTTTTGGCTGTAACATTACTCGCTACCTCTACTTAGCACTTTTCTTGGCTTTCTTTGGCGCGCGTTTAGCTGGCTTCTCTTGCTCTTGTACTAGTGGTAAACCACCAATAACTTCGCCTTTGAAGATCCAAACTTTAACACCAATGATACCATAAGTGGTTAAGGCTTCAGAAGTTGCGTAGTCGATATCAGCACGAAGAGTATGTAGAGGTACACGACCTTCACGATACCATTCTGAACGTGCGATTTCTGCGCCGCCAAGACGACCGCTAACTTCAACTTTAATCCCTTTTGAACCGATGCGCATTGCATTTTGTACCGAACGCTTCATAGCGCGACGGAACATAACACGACGCTCTAGCTGAGAGGCAATGCCGTCTGCTACTAGTTGTGCATCAAGTTCTGGCTTACGTACTTCAGAGATATTAATCTGAGCAGGTACACCAGCGATTTTAGTTACTGCTTGACGTAATTTTTCTACGTCTTCGCCTTTTTTACCGATAACAACACCCGGACGAGCCGTGTGGATTGTTACGCGGATTGATTTTGCTGGACGCTCAATAACGATTTTAGACACAGAAGCTGTTTTTAATTCCTTTGTAAGGAATGCACGAACTTTGTGATCGCCAAAAAGCTGATCAGAGAAATCTTTAGAACTCGCGTACCAGGTAGAAACCCAAGGTTTAGATATACCTAGGCGAATACCAGTAGGATGAACTTTTTGTCCCATTACTTATACTCCTAGCTATCTGAAACCATAACAGTGATATGGCTTGTACGCTTAAGGATGCGGTCTGCGCGTCCTTTAGCACGAGGCATAATACGTTTCATTGTTGGACCATCGTCCACAAAGATCGTAGTTACACGAAGCTCATCAATGTCAGCACCTTCGTTATGCTCTGCGTTAGCAATAGCAGACTCAAGTACTTTCTTAACTAATACAGCCGCTTTTTTCGGGCTGTACGCCAGGATTTCTAGTGCGCGATCGACAGGTAACCCGCGGATCTGATCTGCAACTAGACGTGCTTTTTGCGCCGAACCAGAGGCGAATTTATGTTTAGCTAATGCTTGCATTTATCTTCCCCTCTTAACGTTTCTTCGCTTTCTTATCCGCAGCATGGCCACGGTAAGTGCGAGTTGGTGCAAATTCACCTAGTTTGTGACCGATCATTTCGTCAGAAACGAAAACTGGTACGTGCTGGCGACCATTATGGACAGCAATGGTCAATCCGATCATGTTAGGTATGATCATTGAACGACGGCTCCAAGTTTTAATTGGCTTTTTCTCACCGCTTTCCAAAGCTTTCTCTACCTTCTTCAGCAAGTGTAGGTCTATAAAAGGACCCTTCTTGAGAGAGCGTGGCATGGCTATTCCTCAATATTACTTAGTACGACGACGTACTATAAATTTATCCGTACGCTTGTTCTTACGCGTCTTCGCACCCTTAGTCGGCTTACCCCATGGAGACACAGGATGACGACCACCAGAAGTACGACCTTCACCACCACCGTGTGGGTGATCAACCGGGTTCATGGCAACACCACGAACTGTCGGACGAATACCACGCCAGCGGTTTGCACCTGCTTTACCAAGTGAACGAAGCATATGCTCAGCATTGCCAACTTCACCAAGTGTAGCACGACAATCAGCTTCAACTTTACGTACTTCGCCTGAACGAAGACGTAATGTTACATACTGACCATCACGTGCAAGAATTTGAACGTAAGCACCAGCAGAACGTGCGATTTGTGCACCTTTACCTGGTTTTAATTCTACGTTGTGAACAGTCGAACCTACAGGCATATTACGCATTGGTAGTGCATTACCAGCTTTGATTGGTGCATCAACACCAGACTGGATTGCATCACCAGCTTTTAAGCCTTTAGGTGCGATAATGTAACGACGCTCACCGTCTGCATATAATACAAGAGCGATGTTTGCGCTACGATTTGGATCGTATTCTAAACGTTCAACAGTAGCTGGAATGCCATCTTTAGTACGTTTAAAATCGATTAAACGGTAATGATGTTTATGACCACCACCGATATGACGAACCGTAATACGACCATTGTTATTACGACCACCTGATTTAGAGTTTTTCTCTAAAAGTGGTGCGTATGGCTTACCCTTATGTAAATCAGAGTTAACCACTTTAACTAGGTGACGACGACCCGCAGAAGTAGGCTTACACTTTTGAAGTGCCATAATTCTATCCCCTTATTACTCGGCGCCGCCGACAAAGTCTAGCTCGCTGCCTTCTTTAAGAGTAACGTAAGCTTTCTTCCAGTCGCTACGACGACCGAAACGCATGCCAGTACGTTTTGTTTTACCCTTAACGTTAAGTGTGCGAACACCCGTTACTTCTACTTCAAAAAGCTTCTCAACTGCTGCTTTAATTTCAGCTTTAGTTGCGTCATTTACTACTTTGAAAACAATCGTGTTGTTTTCTTCAGCAGCAATTGTGCTTTTTTCAGAGATGTGTGGAGCAAGGATCACTTTTAAAAGACGTTCTTCACGGATCATGCTAGCGCCTCCTCAAGTTGCTTAACAGCAGCGGCTGTAATAAGTACCTTGTCGAAAGCAATTAAGCTTACAGGATCGATACCAGCTACATCACGCGTGTCAACCTTATAAAGGTTACGTGCTGATAAGAAAAGATTTTCATCTACTTCTTCAGTCACGATAAGTACATCTTTAAGCTCAAGCTCTTTTAGCTTAGCTACTAGATCTTTAGTTTTTGGTGCTTCAAGACCAAAACTTTCAACAACGATTAAACGCTCTTGACGAACTAGTTCAGATAGGATGCTTTTGATCGCACCACGGTACATTTTACGGTTTACTTTTTGGCTGTGGTCTTGTGGTTTAGCTGCGAAGCTAACGCCACCTGAACGCCAAATTGGACTACGGATTGTACCAGCACGTGCACGGCCAGTACCTTTTTGAGCCCATGGTTTTTTACCACCACCGCTTACTTCAGAACGTGTCTTCTGAGCACGAGTACCTTGACGAGCACCTGCTGCGTAAGCAACAACTACTTGGTGTACTAATGCTTCGTTAAACTCACGTCCAAAAGTAGCTTCAGAAACTTCAAGAGCGCCAGAAGCGTCTTTGATTGCTAATTCCATCACTAAATCTCCAGGACTTATGCTTTAACAGCTGGTTTAACGATAACGTCACCGCCGATAGATCCAGGTACTGCACCTTTCACTAAAAGCAAGTTACGCTCAGCGTCAACGCGAACTAGTTCTAAGTTTTGAGTCGTTACACGCTCAGCACCCATATGACCGGCCATTTTCTTACCTTTAAACACCTTACCAGGTGATTGGTTTTGACCGATTGAACCAGGAGCACGGTGAGATAGAGAGTTACCATGTGTAGCGTCTTGCATGCTGAAATTCCAGCGCTTAACACCACCTTGGAAACCTTTACCTTTAGAAGTACCGGTTACGTCAACCTTGTTGATTTCGTTGAATAACTCAACAGTAAGCTCTGCGCCTACTTCAAAATCGCCTTCACCACCGTTAAGGCGGAATTCCCACAGACCGCGACCCGCTTCAACGCCAGCTTTAGCGAAGTGACCCGCTGAAGCTTTGTTTACACGACTTGCTTTTTTAGTGCCTGCGGTTACTTGAAGCGCGTTATAACCGTCTGTTGCGTCAGATTTGATCTGAGCAATGCGGTTAGGTGTCGCTTCAATAACTGTCACAGGGATAGATACACCATCTTCAGTGAAGATTCGTGTCATACCCACTTTACGACCGACTAGACCTAATGCCATTTTCCTAAAACCTCTCTAATCTTCCGATTAACCCAGGCTGATTTGAACATCAACACCAGCAGCAAGATCTAAACGCATAAGCGCGTCAACAGTCTTGTCAGTTGGTTCTACGATGTCTATCAGACGTTTATGGGTGCGGATTTCGTACTGATCACGCGCATCTTTGTTTACGTGCGGTGATGTAAGTACAGTAAAACGTTCAAAGCGTGTAGGTAGTGGGATTGGACCACGTACTTGTGCGCCAGTGCGTTTCGCAGTTTCCACGATTTCTGCCGTTGATTGGTCAATCAAACGGTGGTCAAAAGCTTTTAGGCGAATACGAATGCGTTGATTTGACATTCTTAACCTCAATATAAAGAGCATTTAAAAGAGCATAAAAAAACGACCGAAACAATCTCAATAACTAAGATGCCGGCTGTTTGATTATATCTACGTTGAGTTCCAAATCGGAACTCCTGTTTATTAGCTTGAAATCCAAGCTTAATTTATCCTTCCTAGTTCCCGGGGGAATTTTGAAAGCCTGCGTATTATAGAGGTATTGGTGATAAATGCAACAACTAATTCAAAACAATCTATGAGTGACTAATTCGTTTAAATAAGTGCCTGCTTATATTATTTAACTATACTGGAACTAAATTTTTCAATGCGGGTCAATAGCGGCATTAACTAATCTCATTTCGTAAAGAAGCGATTTTTTAGATAATATGATATTCTATCACGCTAATTTTGCTTTTTAACACCCTCAATATGGTGAGTCGATGCGTATTTTTAATTATTGTTTAAACGTTTTATCTGCTGGATTTAGTCGCTTATTTGTAAAAAGCAAAGTCCTCCCAGAAAACCCTATTAAACAGTACGATTTAAATCCTGATTACCCTACATTTTATATAGTGCGTTTAAACTCTCGTTTTGATCTTGCAGCGCTTGCTCATGCTTGTAAAAAACACGGGTTGCCCAGTCCAACTGAAGAGCAAATATTAGGTGATGAGCATTTAGATCGGTTTATTGGTATTAAAAATCCACCACCTTTATTTGGTGATACAGCAAAACCGACTAACGCGCTGGCACAAGGTAAGCAAATAATTGACCACCTTATAAATAGTGGCCAAAAAAATGTACAAGTGATACCGGCAACTATTTTATGGGGGCGCGACCCAGGTAAAGAAAAACCAGGATTACGTACATTAATAACGCACTCGGTTACACCAAGCTGGTTTAGAAAATTTTTTGTGGTGTTATTTTCTGGTCGCGATAACTTTATTCGCTTTAGTCAACCTCTCGACTTATCACTTATTGTAAATGAAAAAGCCGATGTAAATGAGCTACCACAAAAATTACTACGTGTTGCCCGGGTTCACTTTAAGCGTCAAAAACTGGCAGCCACTGGCCCTAAAATGCCATCACGCGAGCAGCTCTTTAATTCACTATTGGCCTCTCCTACCATTAAAAAAGCCATTCAGGATGAAGCAAAAGCTAAAAATATTAGCCAAACCGAAGCACGTCAAAATGCGCTTAAACTACTTGATGAAATAGCTGCAAACTATTCTGAAGCCATGATCCGCGTTGCTGATCGCTTTTTAACATGGCTTTGGCATAAGCTATATAACGGTATAAATATAAAACATACAGAACAATTGCATGAGCTAACAAATAAAGGCCATGAAATTATTTACATGCCTTGTCATCGAAGCCACATGGACTACTTGCTTCTTACCTACTCTATTTACCATTTAGGTTTAGTGCCGCCACATATTGCCGCAGGCGTTAACCTTAACTTTTTCCCAGCAGGCGGTATATTCCGCCGCTCTGGTGCGTTTTTCATTCGCCGCTCATTTGCAGGTAATAAACTGTACTCTGCTATTTTTAAAGAATATTTGAGCCAGTTATTTATTAAAGGTTACTCTGTTAAGTTTTATACAGAAGGTGGGCGAAGCCGCACGGGGCGTTTGTTACCTCCTAAAACAGGTATGCTTGCAATGACCTTTCAAGCAATGCTACGTGGTATTGATCGACCGGTATCAATAGTCCCTGTATATATTGGCTACGAACATGTGATGGAAATAAATACATACCTTAAAGAGCTTGCTGGAAAAGATAAAAAAGGCGAGTCAATATTTGGTATTTTTAAAGCGATAAAAAACCTTAAAAACTATGGCCGTGGTTACCTTAATTTCGGCGATCCTATTTCGGTTAATCAATATTTAAACGATAATCAACCCGACTGGCGCGACGCGATTCACCCAACTGACGTACAAAAACCTCAGTGGTTAGGGCCGCAAGTCGCAGCTTTAGCAGACCAAGTTATGGTTAAAATTAATAATGCAGCCGCATTAAATGCAGTTAACTTATTAGCGATGGTATTGCTAGTAAACGACAAGCACGCATTAAGTAAACCAAAGCTATTAGCTCAGCTCGATTTTTACTTACGCTTGCAGCGTGATGCCAGTTATAGCGACAAAGTAACTGCGCCAGACGAAACACCTGAGCAACTACTTACGCACGCTTTAAAACTTAATAAGTTTGATGTGATAAGCGATGAGTTTGGCGAGATTATTGCCATTAGCGATAAAGAAAAAACACTCTTTAACTACTACCGAAATAATATTTTGCATCTATTTGCGGTACCTAGCTTGTTGGCATTGCACTTATTTAAGCAGCACACAACAACAATTAAGCAGTGTGAACAATTAGTACATTCGTTTTATCCGCTATTTGCCAAGGAGTGGTATTTACAGCCCCTTGATGAAAACTATATCACTCGTATTTTAGCGAACTTTGCTGACCAAAATTTAATTGAATTTGATGGTGACAATATACATATCACCAACACTAACGATTGTTTAGCAAAATTAGAAATGCTAGGGCGAGCACTCAGCTTTACCCTGCAACGTTATGCTATTGTTATTGGTTTTATACAAACGAGTGATGGAATAGAAAAAGCAGAGCTTGAACGTGAAAGCCAAGTATTAGCCCAGCGTTTAGGCACGTTACATGGCATTAAAACACCAGAGTTTTTTGATAAAAAAGTACTTGTTGGTTTTATCGATAACTTACGTGGTGAAGGGCTGGTTACAGAGGGCGATAATGGCTTGGTGGGCAGTACGCAATTATGCGAAACCTATTCACAACTTAAAACATTGCTACCTGCCCGCATATGGCAATCAATTAGCGACATTGTTCAAGACCAGTGTAACTAGTCACTATAAAAGATAGGGTTAGCGCTGACGCATAACCCCTTCTTGAATTGTTGAGGCAACCAAGTTGCCTTGGCGATCAAAAAACTGTCCTCTTACCAACCCTCTGCCTGAGCTCGCACTCGGGCTGTCTATGGTATATAAAATCCAGTCATCTAATCGAAACGAGCGATGAAACCACATTGCATGGTCAATCGTTGCAACCTGCATATTTGGCTGCATAAACGACACGCCATGGGGCTGTAATGCAGTTGGTAAAAACTCAAAATCAGAGGCATAAGCCAATAGGTAATTATGAATGCGCTGATCATCGGGCATATCCCCATTCGCTCTAAACCAAATATGTTTAACTGGTTCAATTGCTTCTGGTTTAAAGGGGTTATGAAATGTCACAGGGCGCATTTCAATAGGCATTTCGCGAATAAATTTATTACGGATCACCTCGGGTATATGCTCAGCATTTTCTTGATAAAACTCAAGTGACGAACGAAGCTCTTCCGGTTGCGGTACATCTGGCATCGTTGCCTGATGTGAAAGTCCGTCTTCAACCGCTTGAAAAGATGCAGTCATATAAAAAATAGGCTTACCGTATTGAATAGCACTTACACGGCGGGTACTAAAGCTTTTGCCATCGCGAATAGTTTCAACATCGTACACTATAGGTTTAGCAGCATCCCCTGGGCGTAAAAAGTAAGAATGTAATGAGTGAACAATACGTCCAGCCGGTAGGGTTTCCTTTGCAGCTGAAAGCGCTTGCCCCATAACCTGACCACCAAAAACAGCTCTAAAACCCAAATCTTGGCTTTGCCCTCGGTATAACCCTTGCTCTATTTCTTCAAGTGTTAATAACGATAATAAATCATCTAAAACTTGGCTCATTATATGTTCCTCAATTCCCTAATAACTTAATGATACTATAGACTACAACTATGTAAATCTTTGTTAGGAATACAACTATGGCTTACTGGCTGTTTAAAACCGAACCCGATGCTTTTTCAATTGACGACCTAAAACACGCAACTAACCAAACAACAATGTGGGAAGGTGTAAGAAATTACCAAGCCCGAAACTTTTTGCGTGATGATGTTAAAGAAGGCGATTTAGTGATGATTTATCACTCGAGCTGTAAAAACGTAGGCGTCGCGGGTATGGCAAAGGTAACAAGTTCAGCCTATCCAGACCCTACTCAATTTGACCTAAATAGCGATTATTATGACCCTAAAGCCACCAGCGATACCCCGCGCTGGGTAGTAGTTGACGTAACCTACCACCAACATTTAAATAAAATTGTGAGCTTAAAATCAATAAAAGCAAACAACAGTATTACTGAGCTAGCACTAAAAAAAGCAGGAAGATTATCTGTTATGCCCGTAACAGAGCATGATTGGAATGAAATTATAAAAATGGCCAAATAGTAAGGGTCGCGTTGCGCTTATTTTTTTACTGCTTTTTTCTTTTTGTGCCCGTGCTTGGGCACAATTGCAAAATACATAATGAGCCCTAACCACGAAAAAAAGATGATGCCGATGAGCCAACCGTTTTTTTCGTGGCCTTGCGTACGTTTACTGTTTAGTACAATGACTACAGGTAAAATGTACGCACTTAAAATAACAATTAAAAATATAACCTCATTCATTATTTTTCCAAGCTTGACCAATCAACTTCGCCGCTCAATACGCGCTCAACAGAAATATAGTGAAGAATATCCCCTTCATTCACTTTATAATCCAAAGGTGGATTTAAGTCCATATTTTGAGCACTCAAGTTATGTGCTACACCTAATAAAATAGCGTCGTGCTGCTTTTTAAAATGATGAAATAAAGTGCCAAATTCCATTTCCTTACAACCACTGGGGACTTTTAAGCTAAATTGTGTATCACCATGTAATGTAGAAAGCAGCTCTTCTTGTACTCGACTAGAACCGGGATCTTGCATTGAACGAACTAATATTTCAGCCGACTTAGCGCTGCTACATTCTATATTTTGACAGTGCTCCAATAGCATATCGACCTTAGTTTCATCTAAAAAGTGAGCACTAATATGGCACTCATCTTTTACTAAGCGGCTAATACGCAGCGCAGTAGTGAATGTTTGGTCGTCGTCTTGCCCATCAATAATTACTTTATCGGCATGCCTGATTGCTACACGCTCCAACTCAGCTAAGTCTGTAAAACTAGAAAGACGCGCAAAATCAACCTGCTCATTTGCTAAAAACGGATGTTCCATTTGCTCTGTTACTGCGAGTAAAATACGACGTTCAGTGCGTTTTGTATCCGCCAAAATGTAATCAATCATTTTTTTAGTTCTGGTATCGTGCCAACCAAAAATAATGATGTGGTTATTACTGTGAGCAAAATCTTTATCACCAGTCATAGCGTGCCTAATTAAGTAAGTAACAGTTTGTCCTGCTTTTCCAAGCAAAACACCAAATAAAGCTAAACCAAACGGAATTTGTATTAAAGCAACCACCCACCGACCAAGCTCTGTTGTCGGGCTAAAATCACCATACCCTACCGTTGAGGTTGTCACTGTGTAATAGTAAAAAAAAGTGGTTATAGAGGTTAACGCCTGTTCATTAGCAACATACAGTAGCAACCAGGTTACGAGCATATGAGTTAAAATCGCAAAGGTCACTGCTTGCCAGCTCAATTGATCAATATGAGCGCGCACAAGTAACGCTAACCTTTTAAATATCACCGGCATAATACAAAATCTTTGTTATTAAATTATCTATAAACAGTACGTTACTGTATGCCTTAGTTTTAATCAACGTTTAAGGTATAGACAGTATAAAACTGTCCCCTGTAATACTAATTGTGATTTGCACATAACCACATTTCGTGATTAATTAATCTACAAACAAACACTAAACTGTATTTTTATGCTTAATAGAATAGCCACCCCATTTACAAAACTGGTTGAGCGTTACCTACCCGACCCATTTATATTTGTAATTTTGCTTACACTTATTACATTTGCCGCTGCCAGTATATTTACACCTTTCACCAGTATTAATGTACTGCAAGCGTGGGGCAATGGATTTTGGAACCTATTAAGCTTTGCCATGCAAATGCTGCTTGTACTTATTACAGGCTACATGCTGGCAAGTACCCCCCCCATTAGCAAAGTATTAGAGAAACTAGCAACCTTAGCCAATACCGCGCCTAAAGCAATTATATTGGTTACCTTGATCTCACTTTTAGCGAGCTGGCTAAACTGGGGATTTGGCCTTGTTATTGGTGCATTGTTTGCCAAAGCTATTGCAAAACATACCCGTGTTGATTATCGATTATTAGTAGCTAGTGCATATACTGGCTTTGTTGTATGGCATGGCGGTCTTGCAGGCTCAATCCCGCTAACCATTGCAACACCAGGACACTTTTCACAGGCAAGTATGGGTATTGTTAGTACAGATCAAACCTTATTTGCAGGCTTTAATATTGCCATTCTGATTGGTTTATTTATTATCGTCCCATTAGTAAACCGCTACATGTTACCCAGTGAAAACGACAGTATTTATATTGATCCAAACCTATTGGACACCAGTACACCTGCAGCAAGTAATGTAACGCGTCCTGCACAACATTTAGAGCAAAGTAAACTACTAGGTATGAGCATTGGCTTAATGGGGCTTGCCTACTTAGGCTATTACTTTTTTATTTTTGGTGGTGGCTTAAACCTCAATAGTGTAATTGCCCTGTTTTTATTTTTAGCTATTACGCTACATCAAACTCCTCACAATGTGCTTAATAGCTTACAACAAGCAATTCCTAGTGGTGCGGGTATTGTTATTCAGTTTCCGTTTTATGCTGGCATTATGGCGGTGATGGTCGATACAGGGTTAGCACAACAAATATCACAAGGCTTTATTGCCATTGCAGATGCCGATAGCTTGCGATTTTACAGCTTTATAAGTGCAGGACTCGTTAATATGTTTGTGCCCTCAGGTGGCGGCCAATGGGCAGTACAAGCACCTATTGTTATACCCGCAGCGCAAGAGCTGGGCGCCGATATATCACGCGTTGCTATGGCTGTAGCGTGGGGCGATGCGTGGACCAATTTAATTCAACCTTTTTGGGCACTACCCGTATTGGCTATAGCGGGCCTAAAAGCAAAAGATATTATGGGTTTTTGTGTAGTGCAGCTATTTGTAACAGGGGTGTTTATATCGCTGATATTGAGCTTTTATTAATGAAGCTTTGCGTGCAGTTAAAAGTTAACTGCGCACAATTATTAGCTCGATAAAATTGTCATCGGCAAACTCAGTATTGGATTGTCAGAATCTGCAAAATGCATCATCACTGCCACATGTCCTGCAACTACCAGTGAATACATAACCGCTGAAAAACCTTGTCCATATTTATCTAGTGGTATTAAATGGGAGTAATGTCGATCGCGCCATTCAAATACGATTTCCAATGCGCCCACAAACAAAAAGAACACCAGTAACATCAAGCCAAATGTATAACTAACCCATAAGCCAAAAAACACACCCAGCAAGCATACACTTAGTCCAATCCATGAGCGCATAGAAAAGCTGATACTCTTTAATACATGCCCACCATCTAGCGGTAAAATAGGCAGTAAGTTAAATAAGTTAAGTAGTGCGCTTAATACCGCAACACCGGCAAAAATTTCCATCTCTGTGGCGTAATAAAGCACCACGCCTAACACTGAGGTAAACAAACCAAATGCAGGGCCCATTAGTGAGATCACTACATCTTGCCAGCGGGTTGTTATTTTATCGTCACTGACAGCTAACCCACCTACAAATGGGATTAAGTAAATACCTTTAGTTTTTATACCAAAGTACTTCATTGCTCTTACATGCCCATACTCATGCACTACTAAACACGCTATAAGCATCAGCGCAAATTCAATGCTAAATAGCCAGGCATACCCAGCGACTGATGCACCCGCCAGCGCAGCCTTTACTACTTTTGCACTTTTAAATAATTTAAAACCCAACGCAGCAAAACCTAAAAAACCTCTTTTAGGTTCGCCATTAACTGGGGCTGGTAAAGCGAGCTGAGTAGCAAATTGCTCGTCTACAAATAACGAAATACTTTGCTCAGCAGTTGTGCTGGTATCTATACCTATTAATTTATCTTGAAAGTTAAATTGATAGTAATGTTCTCGAGGAGTATCAAACGCAATTGCTTGCTGGTTATGAAATACTTGTACTATTTGCTGCCCAGAAACCATTAATGAAAATGGCTGCTCAGCCAAGGTGAGATCTATTCTTATCATAATTAAAGCCATTTAAAATAATCGCTCTAGTATACCGTTTGGCTAAAAAAACACGAGGGCAGGCGTTAACTATTGTATTAAGTTTAAGTACCTAACAATAGCTAACGCTGCAAGTAAAGGGCTATTTTTCTTCTTTAGGGTGTTCATCTTCTGCACTTACAATATGCGCACTGCTGGCTAAACGTTTGCGCCAGCGCTGTTTTGCTACTGCACGCATATTGGTTGATTGGTCGCGCTCGTCGACTATTTCTAAGCCCATTAGTGCTTCAATCATATCCTCAAGCGTTACAATGCCACGCACTTCTCCGTATTCATCCACGACTAAACATATGTGCGTACGCTGCGTTAGTAATGTTTGCAATAATGACGATACGTTTTGAGATGTGGGTACTGTATAAATTGGTTTGATCAGCTTACTAATTTTATAATCGGTCCCTAACCGATGATAGGCCAACATAATATCGTTTTTATGCACAAATCCGACAATGTCGTCAGCATCTTTATCAAAGATTAATACGCGGGAAAACGATGACGAACCATGCTCATTTAAGTATTGGTTTACTGTTAAGTCTTTATGTACTTTAAATATAACCGTGCGCGGCGTCATTAAGTCAGACAATTTTGCGTGTCTAAAATGTAAAAGATTACGAATAATTTCAGACTCATCTTCGTGCAAAGCACCCGACTCAGTGCCAATATCTGCCATGGCTTCTATTTCTTGGCGAATATAATAAGCCTCGTCGTGTTTTGGCCCCATTAGGTTTGTTAACTTTTGCGCACACCATACAAAGGGCTTTAGCGAAATCACCAAAAACCGTAAAGAGTAGGTAACACTTGGCGTTAAGGCACGCCAATAATTAGCACCCAGTGTTTTTGGAATAATTTCAGAAAGAACTAATACCAGTAAAGTCATTATTGCTGAGGCAATTCCTACTGCAGCATCAGAAAAAACCACAGCAGCTTGCGCCCCCACACCCGCCGCACCTGCGGTATGTGCAATGGTATTTAAGGTTAAAATAGCTGCTAATGGCTGATCTATATTATTTTTTAGTTTTTCAAGTTGCTTAGCAAGCTCAGGTTGCTCTTTTCTGAGTGATGCAACATAGCTTGGCGAAATACTTAATAGCACCGCCTCCATCACAGAGCACAAAAACGAAATAACAATGGCCACAACCATATAAACAATCAGTAAAGTCACTTTCTCTCCTTTATATTGGATGGATGAGCATGTTAACAATACATGCTATATTTGACCAAACATCCAATAATAACAGGCACAATAATGAAATTTAATGCACCTTGGTGTTATCGCAACAAGCGACTTAAACGAGCCTTAGGCTTATTAGCGTTTAGCAGTTTAAGCTTTGCAACAATTGCTGAACCATTGGACAAATCAAAGATTCAATTTATCGGCCCTATTGCCGAAGATATGCAATTAAAACCTTTTCAAACGCCTCATGGCTCAGCCATTATCAACAACCTTTTGCCACAATTACAAGCAAACTCAGATAGTTTTTCTATTTTCGGTAAAAAACAAAGCTGGCAACCATTCAATAAAGTAAGCGCACTCACCCTTGGCGGACTTCAAGCACTGAAGTTTAATATAGAAACAACGCGTTTTACACAAGGCACTCTGACTTTAAAGGGGATTGAAGAGGGGCAATTATTTATTAATAGTGAGCCTCAAAAAGGTGATAAAAACAGTTATAAGCTTGCCTTAACTAACTCCACTCACAGCGTTATTATTTTGGCGCAACAAGTCGCAAACTGGAATGATGTGGTTATCGATTTCATCCCTAAAAGTGACACTGATACAATTTCGCTAAATACATCAAACATAAAGCGCTTATCGGCAAAGCAATTATTTGATGCACCGACCCTAAGTAATATATCTCTAGCGCCCAACGCTGAGCAATACATAACCACTAAACGCACTTACGACGATAAGAATCAAAATAAAGCCAACTTGGTTACCGAGTTAAAAAATACAGACAACTTGACTGTATATCGATTTGAAGATGGACAACCAAGTAACATTATTTGGAGCCCAGATAATCAGTACTTAGTGTATTTGTTAAATGGTGAGCTAAAACAGCTTAATCGTAAAAACTTAGCCATTAAAACACTGGCAAGCGACTTAGCCGGCGCGAGTGGCTTCACCTTTTTTAACGACACTAGCATCGTATTTAGCTGGTCTAAATCACCAGAAAACAGTCACAACTTAACCAAGCATTACAAAGGCCTTCAAGATCGTTGGTCGTATGCGCGCACCACCAGCCAACTTTATATGCTTGATACTAAAAGTGGCTTAACAAAAGCGCTTAGCCAAGGCCCGCTTTCTCATAGCTTTGAAGATTTAAATAGTACGCGTGGAAAAGTATTAATGGGCCGTTCGGTTATAGCTATGCAAGCGTCTACACACCCTGAGACAGAGCTCGTTGAGCTGGATATAAAATCAAACAAACTTTTATCACTTGGTAAATTTAAAACATTTAACCAAGCAAAATACGCAAACAAAGACGTGTATGTAGTTGCAGGCCCCGACTTTAAAAATGGCGCTGGCAGAGCGCTGCCAAAGTCAATGCTTGCCAATAACTACGACGGACAGCTTTACTTGTTAACTAATAATGGTAAAAACGTCACTGCGCTTAGTAAACAATTCGACCCATCGATTGGTCAGTTAAGCGTATTAGAAAACGGCGATGCGGTACTTAAAGTGACCGAAAAAGACACCCAACCACTGTATTTATTTGACCTAAGTAAGCAGCGCTTCAAAAAGTTAAATACCAGTGTAGATATTGTAGAAAAATTTAGCGTTTCATACGGGCGTAATTCACAAGTATTAATCACTGGAACAAGTGCTTTAGCGCCACAACAACTAAAACGCCTTAATATTAGTAAAAACAAAACCGATCTTATTTGGGATTCAAAACTAATTGCTTATGCCAATACAACAATCCCCACCCTTGAAGAATTTAACTTTACTAATAAAAGTGGTGTTGAAATAACCGGGCGTGTTTATGTGCCAAGTAACCTAGATAAAACTAAAAAGTACCCTGCTCTTGTTTATTATTACGGTGGCACATCACCTGTTACTCGTGGCTTTACCGGCCGTTACCCATTTAATTTATGGGCTGAAAACGGCTATGTGGTTTATGTAGTACAACCTACCGGCGCAACGGGCTTTGGACAAAAATTCTCAGCGCAACATGTAAATGCGTGGGGTGATTACACCGCCGACGATATTATTGAAGGGACACAGGCATTTTTAAGAAAATACGACTATGTAGATAATACCAAAGTTGGTAATTTAGGGGCCTCTTATGGTGGCTTTATGACTATGTTATTGGCTACAAAAACCGATTTATTTAGCGCTTCTATTTCCCATGCTGGTATTTCAAACTTAACCTCTTATTGGGGCGAAGGATGGTGGGGCTACTTATATTCTGGTGAGGCATCTAAAAACAGCTTCCCATGGAATAACGCTGAGCTTTATAGCCAGCATAGTCCGGTATTTCATGCTGATAAAGTAACCTCTCCACTGTTACTTATTCATGGTGATAGCGATACTAACGTACCGGTAGGCGAGAGTTTAACAATGTATACCGCACTTAAACTGCTTAACAAAGACGTAGAGCTTATTGAGTATAAAGGCGCAGACCATCAAATTTTTGCTCGCGATAAACGCTTTAACTGGTGGAATACTATGCTGGCTTATTTTGATAAAAAACTAAAAGATGAGCCACAGTGGTGGGATTCAATGTACGAAGGTAAATAATTTAATCCGGTATTTTATAACGCTATGAAAAGCGCCCTCAAATATAAGGGCGCTTTTTAATTTTTATAATTATTTTAATATTTTTGAAATATTAAGTTACTTAAAACTAGCATGTAACCCCTTCTCAGCATTTACCTAATAGTGCTACCATACAGAGCTACAAACATTTAAAATAAAGTACTATGGCTATTAATGTTTTATTGGTTGAAGACGACGAAATACTCGTTAAACGCATTCAAAATCACTTTGCAGAAACCGAATTTACAATAGAAGTAGACTCAACTGGCGCTGATGCACTAAGCATCGTAAAGCAGCGGTCAAACCTGCGCGATGCTTTTACACTTGCCATTATAGATATTGTTTTGCCTAAAATTGATGGGCTACAGCTTGCCAAAGAGCTCAATACTCTAACAGACATTGGTGTTATTGTGCTATCTAGCCGTGATTCCCAAGCAGATCGCATAGCAGGCCTTGCCCAAGGTGCAGACGATTATATTTGTAAACCTGTCGATTTACTTGAGCTTGAACTACGTATGCGTGCTCTATACAAACGCGTTGCTGTTAATATAGATAACGACGAAAGTGAAGAGTTTATTGAATACGCCGACTTTAAATTACACCCCGATAATCGCACCTTAATTACCTCATCAGGTGTTGAATCACGTTTAACTGAAGCAGAGCACAAAGTACTTATTTGTTTAATAAGTAATGCAGGTAAAGCCACTTCACGTGAAAAAATATCTGAAGAAATAGGACAGCCCGATTGGAGCCCTAACGATCGTACAGTCGATGTTCTTATTGGTCGACTGCGTAAAAAGCTAAACGATGAAAAAGATCAAAAGCGTATTGTCACAGTGCGTGGCAAAGGCTACATGCTCTCTATATAGTTGTTAAAAAGCGGTTTAAGCTATTTATACTCAACTCTGGTTACTTGGTGAGTTGAGCAATTAAGCGTTCAAAGGCTCTGTAATTTAATGCCTCTTTTAAGTCGTCTAAGCTAATTTTTTCATTCCCTTTTAAATCACTAATCGTACGCGCTACTTTAATGACCCTATGGTAAGAGCGCGGCGATAAAGACAGCTTTTCACTGGCCTTAGCCAAAAACTGCAGCTCTGCTGAAGCAAGCTCACAGTGAATACTCATTTCTTTATTGTTAAGCCGCGCATTTACTTTGCCTTGGCGTTTTAACTGTATGTAATAAGCTGCTTCTACCCGCGCACGCACCTGTGCACTGGTTTCTTCTTGTTTAGTGCTTTGCAGTTCTACGCTTGTTAACCGTGGTAGTTCTATTTGCAAATCAATACGGTCAACAAATGGGCCTGATACACGAGATAAATAACGTATAACTTGATCGGGTGTTGCTCGTTTATCGGTGTGGCTTCCCGTAGGACTTGGGTTTAACGCTGTAATGAGCTGAAACTGTGCAGGGAACTCCATTTGCCGCGCCGCACGCGAAATAGTTACCGTACCGGTTTCCATTGGCTCACGCAGGGAGTCGAGCACTTTGCGCTCAAACTCTGGAAGTTCATCTAAAAATAATACCCCATTATGCGCTAGCGAAATTTCACCCGGCTTAGGATTTGATGAGCCTCCCACTAATGCAACCGCCGAGCAGGTATGATGAGGATTACGAAAAGGGCGTTGTCGCCAGTTTGTTAAATCGATTGAATGACCAATAATTGAATAAAGTGCGGCAGTTGAAAGCGCTTCATCATCAGACATAGCCGGCATTATTGTGGCCATTCGTTGAGCAAGCATTGATTTACCGGTTCCCGGTGGACCTAAAAATAGCAGGTTGTGCCCACCTGCAGCGGCTATTTCTAATACACGTTTAGCGCCGGGCTGGCCTTTTACATCGCTCAAATCAAGTAAAAAGTCAGGTGCCTGCGTGCAATCTGGGTATTCTATATTTAACGGCAACGGCTGCTGGTTTAGTAAATCCCCCCATACCTCTTGGATAGAGCTTACCGCTTTACGTTTTACACCATTTACAAGACTTGCCAAGCTATCATTAGCTACGGGTAAAAAGCAGCAGCGGTTTTGTTCCTTAGCAGCAAGCACAGAAGGTAAAATAGCATTTACTCCACGTACCTCACCGTTGAGTGCAATTTCACCGTAAAACTCATATTTATGAATATCAGGGCACACTATTTGCCCTGATGCCACTAAAATACCTACGGCAATAGCAAGGTCAAACCGACCACCATCTTTGGGTAAGTCGGCGGGCGCTAAATTAACAGTAATGCGTTGATCAGGGAAACCAAATTGAGAGTTTTCAAGTGCACTGCGCACCCTGTCTTTTGACTCTTTTACTGAGGCCTCAGGAAGGCCCACAATATGAAATGCAGGTAGACCCGTTCCTAAATGAACCTCAACAATAACCTCAGGGGCATTAATACCCACCTGTGCACGAGAATATATACGAGCTAATGACATTCCTTATCCTAATCAGTCCTATGATTAGATAAGTTTAGTCAGGATATTTAAAAACGTGTAATGTGATTTTCCACTTTATTGCTGAAAAACGCAGGAGTAATGTCATCAACATCGCCAATACCATCGCCAGCTCGGTCACAAATGAAAAATACACACTGAGCGTATATACAATACCACCCGCAATACAGGTAATAGCATATAGCTCGCCTTTTAATAACATAGGAATTTCTCGGGCAAGAACATCGCGTATTAAGCCTCCAAAGCAGGCGGTTATTACCCCCATAATAATTGCTGTCATTTCTGGCATACCTGCAAGCAATGCTTTTTGCGTGCCCATTACAGCAAAAAACGCCAAACCGAATGCATCTGCTATTTGCAATGTGTAGTACGGAATTGATTTTTGCTTATTAATAAGCCGAGACGTAATAAGCACAGCAGCTAAAATAGCGAAAAAATAACTCTGGTCATGCAACCAAAATACCGGCACATCTAAAATAACATCACGCACCGTTCCCCCACCAATAGCGGTTACTGTTGCTAATACTACAACCCCAAAGCCATCCATTTTTTTCTCGTAGGCCACTAATGTGCCTGAAATAGCAAACACGGCGATACCGATTAAATCAAACCAGTGGTAAAGTTCTGTCATGTAAAAGTGCGCTTAAAAATATTTCAGCCGTTTTAACATACCCAGCACGGGGTGTTAAGTAATAAAAAACTTAAAATGATTAGTATAAGTAAATGGGGTAAATGTAATCACAGCTTTGTTATTAGAAATTACTGAATTTCGGGCATAAAAAACACGCTTTTAGCATATTACTTTAATAGTGCTTTTTATTTCATTGGTTGCGGGAGCCTGAGCTTATAGAGGGTGAATGCCTCACGCAGTGAAGACGACCTTTGCTGGCTAATGAAGAGTTGAGACCCGCGAGCTACCCATTTCACTGAATTTCAGGCATAAAAAAACACGCTTTAGCCGTGTTGCTTTATTATAGCTATTTATTTCAGTGGTTGCGGGAGCCTGAGCTTATAGAGGGTGAATGCCTCACGCAGTGAAGACGACCTTTGCTGGCTAATGAAGAGTTGAGACCGACGAGCTACCCATTTCACTAAATTTCAGGCATAAAAAAACACGCTTTAGGCGTGTTGCTTTACTATAACTTTTTATTTCAGTGGTTGCGGGAGCCGGATTTGAACCGACGACCTTCGGGTTATGAGCCCGACGAGCTACCAGGCTGCTCCATCCCGCGCCTGAAATATGCATACTTATTTAACGTTGCTTACATTACAACGTGGCGTCCAATTTAAAAATTGGTTGCGGGAGCCGGATTTGAACCGACGACCTTTGCTGGCTAATGAAGAGCTGAGACCGACAAGCTTTTCCTTAACTAACATTCAACAGTAACCTCAATCCTCTACAGGAAATTGGTTGCGGGAGCCGGATTTGAACCGACGACCTTCGGGTTATGAGCCCGACGAGCTACCAGGCTGCTCCATCCCGCGCCTGTATATTTAAAGTCTATCGACTACTTAATTTTATCTCTTAAGTTAGAGTTTACAGTAACCAAGTTTTATAAAAAATTGGTTGCGGGAGCCGGATTTGAACCGACGACCTTCGGGTTATGAGCCCGACGAGCTACCAGGCTGCTCCATCCCGCGCCTGTAATTTCTTTAAAACATTTTCGTAATATTTACGAGCCTGCCTTGAAGAGAGCGCTACTATATAGGAATAAACTTATAATGCAAGGCTTTAACTACTTAAAACTGTTCAAGTGAACAAAAAGCAATCAAAACCTATTCTATACTCGCTCGTTGGTGAGGAGTAATCATTTTTTGAAACTCCCAATCAGGATGGCCCATTACAATAAAATCTGGGTTTTCAGTGCTCTCGCGTTGGTTATACGTTAAAGGGTTAAACTCTGCATCGGTAATGCAACCGCCCGCTTCTTCTACAATAACTTGTGAAGCCCCTGTATCCCACTCACCCGTTGGGCCTATTCTTAAAAAGCAGTCCGCTTTACCTTCAGCAACAATACATGCTTTTAACGAGCACGAACCAACCGCAATGGTTGTAAATTGGCTATTTAAGTATTGGCTCACCGACTCAATTTTCTGACGGCGACTTACCGCTAGCGTTAAACTTTCAGGCGGAGCTACGTATATTTGTGTGTCGCTCTTTTCTTCACGCTTAAAAGCACCATTTTTTGCACTCGCAAAATACGTAATACCTTTTGACGGCCAATGAATAACACCCAGTACAGGGTGGTTATCTTCAATAAGCGCAATGTTTACAGCAAAATCACCACTTTCTAAAATAAACTCACCAGTGCCATCCATGGGGTCAAGTAACCAATAACGCTGCCAATCTTGCCTGTCGGCTAATGCAGGGATAGGCGTTTCTTCCGACATGATTGGAATATCAGGCGCAAGTGCCTTTAAGCCTGCAACAAGCACATCATTTGCAGCTAAATCGGCCTTAGTTACTGGTGTGTGGTCTGATTTTTCTTGTTGGCCAATATCATCTTTTTTGTATATAGCCATAATGGCATCGCCTGCACGTTCGGCTAATTCAATACAAGGTTCTAATAATTTATTCATCGGCAGCTCCAGATGCTAAGTACTTATCTAATAATAGCAAAGCGGCAACACTTCGTGCTTCGGTAAAATCATCTTGCTCTAATAATGACTGCCATTGCGTTAATGGCCACTTAACAACAACTAAAGGCTCAGGCTCATCGCCAAGGAGCGTTTGCGGATATAATTGCTTAGCAAATAAAATGTGCATAGTGGCATTAAAATAACTGGGTGCCATGGTTACTGTTTTTAATGGATTAAAAAAGTTTGCGCCAAAACCTACTTCTTCTTTAAGTTCTCTATTAGCAGCTTGCTCTGGCGTTTCGCCTGGGTCGATAAGTCCTTTAGGAAAACCTAGCTGGTAGTCATTGGTGCCCGCGCAATACTCACGCACTAGCAGCATTTCGTTATCGGCCGTTATTGGCACAATCATTACAGCGCCCCTGCCACCACCTCGAATACGTTCATACTGACGCTCTTCGTCATTCGAGAATTTTAGCTCTAAAGATTCCACAGTAAATAGGCGACTTTTAGCGACAACATTATTACTTAGGATTTGAGGAGGTGTTGGATGCTTTTTCTGTGTCATTGGCGTTAATTTGCTATCATGGCAGTTGTGCTTAATCATAAACTTTTCACAGGGAAAAGCCCATGCTAAATTGGTCAAAAATCGATACCGTTTTACTTGATATGGACGGAACACTTCTCGATTTACATTATGACAGCCATTTTTGGTTAACTGTTCTTCCACAACAACATGCCTTAGCCAAAAATATAAGCTTGAGCGAAGCAAAAGAAGATATTTTTAAACGCTACCAAGCTGTAAGTGGCCAAATTGAGTGGTACTGCTTAGATTATTGGGAAGATCAGCTTAAATTACCAATTATGGATCTAAAACGAGAAACACAGCACCTTATAAAAGTACGTGATGACGTGCCCTATTTTTTGACGGAGCTAAAAAAAGCAGGAAAAGAACTTATATTGCTTACCAACGCGCATCCTGAAAACGTCATGATGAAATTTGAACACACCGCAATCGATAATTATTTAGATGGTGTTGTGTCGACGCATGAATATGGCGTAAGCAAAGAGCAACAAAGTTTATGGCACCAAGTACAAAACGATTTAGGGTTTAACAAAACACGTACTTTGTTTGTTGACGACAGCGTAGCTGTATTAAATGCCGCAAGAGAATACGGCATTGGACACTTACTTGCGGTTGCTAACCCCGACAGCCAGCAACCACACAACGAAATAGCCGATTACTTAAATGTAACCGACTATCGTACTATTATTTAGCTTTTTGGGTAACGTGCCTCAAGGCCTTGGTAAACTAACTTTGCAAAGTCTGCATGTTCGGTATCAAGGCTTTTAACCACTTCAACCAAGTGTTCGTTATCTTCTTGGCCGTTCCATACTTTAATGTAGCTACCATCTTTATAACCATGGTCTTGGCGGAAAAAATTTAAGGTGTTTTTACCGACGTAACCACGGTATAAATCGTCAATATCCATGCCCATTTGTGCCATACAACCGGCAAAGGCTGCTGCATTAAACGCTTTATCTGCAACTGCAGATGCCGCAAGTATTTCTAACGTTTGTTTGAAGTCGTCCGCTTGCTGTACTTGGCTCAACTCACTTTCTAATTGCTTTGCTAAGTCTTGATAGCTTGTTTTACCGTCAATACGTAGCGACAAACCAAAGTGAAAAATATCAACTAATTCTAAAATAACTTGCTCGGTATCGGGTGTTTGTTTTTTCCACCACTTCCAGCCATGGTGATCTAGCATTTCGGCACACTCAACCCAAATAGCGCGATACCATTCAAACCCTTGTGTAAACCATTGCTCATGCACTTTTGTATTCATGGCGTTTTGCATTTCTAGCATGACTACTAGCTTATTTAAATTGGCAGACATATCAATTCCTGTCGTTTTTAGTTGTTTTAATAATACAGAGAAAACGCTGTTTTTGCATTTGCTATGTCTGTTTTAGTTATTTTATCGATTACTGGTAAACTCATACCACGACTCGATTAAATCAATAAAGTCTTCAAAACCACATCCACTGCTTAAGTCGTTTTCTTCAAGCATTAAATCGTCATCTTGATAGGCAATTAAGTCTTCGCTGTCTTGGTGCAGTGCATGCGCTTCAAATAAGGCTTCATCTTTAGATAAAATTAAATCTATTTCTTGGCCTTTTAAAGTCACAGGCTCAAAGCTCGTTTTTACCGACGCAATAAGTGCTTGCACCATAGCCACTTTGTCTTTGCCAATTTCTTCGTTTAACCAACGGCCAATGATTGCATGCTCGCTGCTTATTTTAATGCGCAGCCCACTAATAGGGTCGCGAATAAATTGATATTCCATAGGGTTTGCCTGTAAATCTTTAATTGCGTAATTATATACGTAAACGCCCGCAAACCACAGGACATATAAAGCAAAATAGCGCCACACGGGCGCCATTTTATTCAGCTCTAAAGCCGTTAACTTCGCGATCTATAACGCGCGGCGTCAATAATTGACCATAAGTAAATAATAGGCACTAATACAAAACCAACGAGTACATATATAAGTGCGTAACTTATGACAATAGCTAGCGCAAAAAATATAGCAGCTAAAATACGCCCTTGTACTAATTGCCCTAAACCAGGAAAAAATATATTACACAACGCAGCAATTACATTACCGCCAGACCCTTGATCAGCCATACTCACCTCTGTAGTTAATTAATTTTAAATTTTAGTTATTTACTTACTATCACACTTTATGCCAATTTATTAAAGCTTAAAAATCAGTTAGTTAAATTACGACCCTCTAATTGCTTTGGTATTTTTTACTAAATATAGGTCAATTTGATTATTTTTATTATTAATTTTAGTCACTTATCGATACTAAAACTAGCCAGCTGATTGGTTTTAGAGGTTATTTTTAGAATAGCTGTTCATAAAAACAGTATTTTATTTAGCCTAACAAAAACACCTGTTATACTGCCCTCAATATTGATTAAAAAGGCGTAACGATGGACGTTTCAGAATTACTCGATGGCTTAAATGACAAACAACGCGATGCCGTTGCAGCCCCATTACAAAACATGCTGGTATTGGCGGGTGCTGGGTCTGGTAAAACACGAGTGTTAGTTCATCGTATTGCGTGGCTTATGCAGGTTGAACAAGCCTCTGCTTATAGTATTTTTGCGGTAACCTTTACCAATAAAGCAGCTAAAGAAATGCGCACTCGTGTTGAAGAAACCTTAAAAGCACCGGTCGGTGGCATGTGGATTGGTACTTTCCACGGTTTATCACATCGAATTTTACGCGCTCATCACCGTGAAGCTAACTTACCAGAAGCCTTTCAAATTTTAGACTCTGACGACCAACTCCGTATGATCAAGCGCTTATTAAAATCAATGAATATTGATGATAAAAAGTGGCCAGCTAAACAGTTTGGCTGGTACATAAGCGCTAAAAAAGACGAAGCACTTCGTCCTAAAGATATTCAAGCCTACGATATAAACGAGCAAATGATGCTGCGTGTATATGCCGCCTATCAAGAAGCGTGTGACCGCGCTGGTTTGGTCGATTTTGCTGAAATACTGCTACGCAGCTATGAAGTATTAAAAAATAACCCGACGTTACTTCGTCACTACCAACAGCGCTTTGCGCATATGCTGGTAGACGAATTTCAAGATACCAATACCATTCAGTACGCATGGTTAAAGCTGCTCGCAGGCGATACGCAAAGTATTATGATTGTGGGCGATGACGACCAAAGTATTTATGGCTGGCGCGGCGCTAAAATAGAAAATATAAAACGTTTTTTAACTGACTTTGACGCCGAAACTATTCGCCTTGAACAAAACTACCGCTCAACCGCAACTATTCTTAAAGCATCTAATGCGCTTATAAAAAATAACTCAGAGCGCATGGGTAAAAGCTTATGGACCGATGGCAACGAGGGCGAGCCTATATCAATTTACGCCGCCTTTAACGAGCTAGACGAAGCCCGCTTTGTAAGCAGTAAATTACGTAGCTGGTTAAATGCCGGTAACGCGTTACAAGACGCCGCCATTTTATACCGTAGTAATGCGCAATCTCGTGTACTTGAAGAAGCCATGCTACAAGAAGGATTAAAGTACCGTATTTACGGTGGTATGCGATTCTTCGAGCGTCAAGAAATTAAAGATGCGCTATCGTACTTACGCTTAGTCGGTAATCGCCAAGACGACGCCGCATTTGAACGAGTAATTAATACCCCTGCACGTGGTATTGGCGACAAAACTTTAAGTCATATACGCGACTGCGCCCGTGCTGAGTCACTTCCGTTATGGTACGCAGCGAAAGCTATTGTTGAACAACAGCACTTATCGGGCAGAGCAGCCGGCGCTGTTAGCAAATTTGTTGAGCTGGTTGAGCACATTGAAGACAAAATTAGCGACCTTACATTACAAGAGCAAGCTAAGTATGCAATTCAAACGTCTGGCCTTATGGCTATGTATCAGGCAGAAAAGGGCGAAAAAGGTCGTGCTCGTGTAGAAAACTTAGAAGAGCTTATAAGCGCATGCGATCAGTACGAACTCCCTGAAGAAGAAGAGTTTAGCTCACCACTACAAGGCTTTTTAGCCTATACCTCGCTTGAGTCTGGTGAAGGGCAAGCTGATGAGCACGAAGATGCCGTGCAAATGATGACTCTGCATTCAGCTAAGGGCCTAGAATTCCCGCTTGTATTTATGGTGGGCGTGGAAGAAGGTATGTTTCCATCGCAACAAAGTAATGAAGAGTCTGGTCGATTAGAAGAAGAACGTCGCCTATGTTACGTAGGTATGACTCGCGCTATGGATAAATTATACATTAGCCACGCCGAAAGCCGCCGCCTATACGGACAAGAGAAATACCATAGCCCTTCACGTTTTTTACGCGAAATTCCTGAAGACTGCGTTGAAGAAATTCGTATCAAAACGCAAGTGTCGCGACCACCGGCAGCAGGACGCTTTAGTGCATCAGTCAGCCATGCCGCCTTTGAAGACAGCGGCTTTAATTTAGGCCAACGTGTACTGCATGCTAAGTTTGGTATTGGCACGGTACTTAACTATGAAGGCAGCGGCGCACAATCGCGCGTACAGGTAAACTTTGATGACTTAGGTAGCAAATGGTTGGTAACGGCTTATGCACGATTACAAGCTATATAGAGCTCACGTAAACACGTTAGAAAAAACACTGGTTGGCGCTTATCATCGCCAACTTGTGCTCATTACTGGCAGTACCGCTTGGTGCTACAAGCTATTAGGTGAATTACTTCAAACTGAAAACACACTCGTCGTTTCTAAAAATACCTCATTAAATAACGCGCAGTGGCCTAATCGTACCCATCAAATTTTAGGGCAAGAATATTCACACGCCGTATACGATGGCTTTAGTGGCTTACACCCTGATATATTGGCTGCCATTGCAGGTACGGTAAAAGCAGGCGGTATATTATATTTACTACTACCAGAATTAAGCGAACTTTCAACTTGGCCAGATCCTGCGCTAAGCACAGTGCAGTCTCACGGGTATAAAGTAAGCTATAGCTTTTTTAATGAACGCATTGCCCGCGTTATACAATCGTTACCCGCTTTTCATTTCAGTGAATTACATGGCTGTACACGTAATATCACCAGCGAAAGCTCTACCAATAAAATAGATTTTGAACCGCAACAGCATTGTGTAGAAAATATAATTAAAGTGGCTCATGGTCGCGCTAATCGCCCTTTACTTATTAATGCCGATAGAGGCCGTGGTAAATCTGCAGCGCTTGGACTTGCTGCTGCAAAACTTATAGATAAAAAAATACTACTTTGCAGCACACAATTTAAAGCCACTCATAGTAGCTTTAAACATTTAAGCAATGAGTTAAACATCCCCTTCGAAAGTCAAAGTAAGCAACTTGCCAATTTACAGTACATTGCTCCAGACTCATTATTAAGCTCGTTGCCAGAGTGTGATTTATTACTTGTTGACGAGGCAGCTGCAATACCTGTTCCCCTGTTGTTCAAAATGCTTAAGCATTATCCGCGTATTGTATTTGCAAGCACTTTAGTAGGCTATGAAGGCAATGGTAGGGGTTATACAATTAGGTTTAGTCAGTATGTTAAAGCAAAGTACAAAGCCGCTAATATTGTCACACTTGATGCACCGTTAAGGTTTGCAAAAGCCGATCCGCTAGAACGCCATATACGCACTTTGCTCGCACTCGAAGCACAGTACGAAGAAACTCAACGCAATGGCTTAAATAACCTAGTCCACAGTGAAATTACTCAACACCAACTCACAAACAACGAGCCGTTACTTGAGCAGGTTATCGCATTACTTTCCTTAGCACATTATCAAAGTAGCGTTAATGATTTACGCCAGCTACTTGATGCGCCTGCGCAACGATTATTCATAACCCAGATAAATAACCACTTAGTGGGAGTGTGTTTAATCTCTATAGAGGGCGGATTAACCACAGAGCTTACTGAGCAAGTACTAAAAGGTGAACGCCGCCCTCAAGGGCATTTAATGGCACAGACTCTCTCGCAGCTAAGCAATGATCCCCAGTGCCTTACTCAATTCTCTGCCCGCGTAGTAAGAATTGCTGTTGCTCCTAACCTTCACAGTCAAGGGCTAGGTAAAGCGCTACTGAGTTACTGCGAATCAAAAGTAAGTAATGAGTGTTATTGGTTTGGAGCTAGTTTTGGCGCCACCTATGAGCTATTAAAATTTTGGCAAAGCCAAGGATTTAGTACCATAAAACTTGGTTATCAAAAAGATAAAAGCACTGGCGAGCACTCAGCACTCGTTGTGAAGTATTTAAACAACAATACAAGTACGGTGAAACAATTAAAAGCTGATTTTCAAAACGATATATTTTATGCCTTACTCACACACTTTAAGCACCTTGACTGGCAGCTTGTAAGTGTACTTATTGCCCCGTTTACAAATAAGCCTATAAGTACAGATACGCAAAAACGTATAGCACGACAACTTAATAGTCATTTTTCTCGATTTAGTATTTCGCCCACTATTTGGCAAGTTATCACTGAGAAGCCCTCAATCATTAATCTCTTAACACAAAGCGATAAGCAATTATTAATTAGGTTAATTTTGCAAAATGAAAGCGATAAAAATCTTATTGAGCAATTAAATATCCAAGGTAAAAAAGAGCTTGAAACACACTTTAAACAAGTAGTGTTAAAACTAACTAAAGCAATTAAATAATCAGCATCCTTAATACAGTGATTAATTAACATGGTTACTTAAGCTATTTAGTGGATTTGTTCTATTATTAATAAATTGATGGGTAAATTAAGATAAAGGCATGGAATTAATAAACTTTAAAGTGGGCTGCAAAACCATTTCACTAAAAATACTTGATATCTTATTAACCGAGCGCTTTGATAATAACCTCACAACACTACCAAACAACAATAAAAGCTTTATTGGTGTTAAAGATTATATGGATATCCCTACTCCAGTTTTCGATTTAGGAATTATTTTAAATAATATATCAACGGAGCAAAGCAACAAACATATTTTAAAACAGCTAAGATCATGGCAAGACAAACAAACTAGCTGGTTCAATAAACTAGAAAGAAACCTCTTAACTCAATCAGAAACATTAACTATTAATGAAACTGAGCTTCAAGACTTTATTATTTTTTACCAAGAGTTCAATACCGACAACCCTGATTTAAAGCTTACTATGTCTCGCTTTAATGAACCTTTCGAATCATTACTCGTACAAGCTAAGCAAGCAGTCACTGCTCACAAGCAAGGTGAACATAAGCAGGTAAACAACTTACTCAGTAAAATAAAAAGTAGCAGTATTGCTCAGTTAGAGAGGCTGTTTGAATCTGCAAAAGAGCAAATTACTTTAGATTACAAACCAATAATTGTATTCACAACAAAAGACGGTATAAATCCTCATGTGGGGCTACTCGTCGATAAAGTGGAAGACAGCCTAGATTATAAAAAAGAAGACATCAAACCCTTAGATAAGCTAACTGATATAGGCTTTGATATAGACCCACAAACTAAAGGTATGATGCGAGGCCTAATAAAAATGGCCGAAAACCATAGTGTGCTTATCGATCCTAGTGTCATATTTAAACCTGCTGCGCTGCAAGAAGAAACCGAAAAAACAGAAGCATATGGCTTATTTTAAACACAAAAAAAGCCGAGAGAGGCTCGGCTTTTAATTAAGGTTTACTATGCTAAACAGTTGTAATAATGTCTTCTAACGCTAGACGCGCTTTTGGTAAACCATGGTTCCAGTCTTCATCGGTATTAGGGTAACCCATAGCTAGCGCAACTTCACAAATGTGTCCATCAAGCTCAGCGCTAAACTTTTCACCAATTAAGTCTGGGTCTACACCCTCCATAGGTGTAGAAGCTATGTTTAAACGCGCTAGAGTATGCATTATATTACCTAATGCTAAATAAACTTGTGCTTTAGTCCAACTACCGTTGTAGCCATTTTCATCTGTGTTCATTTCAGCAAATGCATATGCACCCATAAAGTTATCACGCATATTTGCTGGTAGGTGGCCTGAGCTTACCTCTACGTCAACACGCTTCGAAAACTTCTCTTTAGTGAACTCAGGGTCATAAGCAAGTAAAAGCGTGTGAGATGCCTCTTTAGCATGGTGTTGATTAAACTGATGTTTATTTGCAAAAGTGTCGTGCAAGCGTTGTTTACCCTCTTCACTCTCAACAAGAATGAACTTCCAAGGTTGAGAATTTATTGAAGAAGCCGACAGACGAATTGCTTCCTTAATTACTTCCAGATCTTCTGCAGAAATACGTTTTGATGAATCATATTGCTTTGCAGTGTATCTATTGTGTAAGTCTTTAATGATTTGGTGAGACATGCTTTTCTCCGTCTTAATGTAAGTATGTAATACAAGATGGAGCTAGTTTAATTGCTTAATGAGCATTTGATAATTAGCAATAAAGTTAAAAGACTTTATAAATAAAATTGATAATAGATAAACCATATCTCTCGACTAATTGATCTAACTTAAACGAATATTACTGTATTAGCCGGCTAAAATATTGAGTAATTTTAGTGTGATTAAACATACTTTGTTCACAAAGAGGCACTTCGCTTAAGAGACTCTACGCTTTAGAAAAGAAAGTGCTTAATTTTACTTTTCTATAGACGTAAAAAAGCCCGACTCTTTCGAATCGGGCTTTCTTTTATTTGAAGTCGGTGCGCTACGCAGTAGAGTGTCCTACTTTCACATAGCAAATGCTACACTATCGTTGGCCGGGGCTCGCCTTCTAGCTGTTTCGTTTCACTACTGAGTTCGGCATGGGCTCTTGGCTATTTATTAAATCCCAGACAGCAAAAAACCCGTCACATTGCTGTAACGGGTTTCTCTTATTTGAAGCCTGGTAATGTCCTACTTTCACATAGCAAATGCTACACTATCATCGGCGCTGTTTCGTTTCACTACTGAGTTCGGCATGGAATCAGGTGGGTCCAAAACGCTATTGTCACCAAGCAAATTTGGTGCAAAGGATTAATGACAAGCACGGAGTGCTTCTTTTTCCTTTGCGCAAGGTGCATCAATGTTAACGCTACGCGCTAAGAGTCACCTCATAAATTTGGAAAATATCTGATAATATTTTTTAAGTTTCTAAGTATCTATCTACTTTAGTTATATTAACTTCTTCGCTTGTTTCACTATCACATAAAACGCGTTTGGCGTTGTATGGTTAAGCCTCACGGGTAATTAGTACAAGTTAGCTTAATGGCTCACACCACTTCCACAT